>JMSV01000120.1_pt1 | contig 11523 bp, 11 predicted proteins | sample 179021 | NCBI WGS metagenome assembly JMSV01 (sample SAMN02769581, study PRJNA246767) | bioreactor metagenome | isolation source: Culture-2 Bioreactor Bmz derived from microbial biomass from the upper 2 cm... | place: Germany: Bremen | collected day 87 after inoculation | reverse complement strand
TCATCAAATTGAATTTTTTGGCCGTTTATGGTGATGGTTACATCATTAGAAGCAAATGTAGGGGATAGTGTAAATAATAAAAGTAAAGCCAATACAATGAATCGTTTCGTCATTTTAAATCACCTCTCCTTTATTTTAGCATTTTATACTGCATTTTAAATGCTTATTCTACCTACAAGTCCTGTTAATCAAGGCTTAAAAGGGGTATAAAATAAAAAAAAGAATGTCTGTATTAGGAGGAAAAAATGAAAAAAATAGTATTATTGATGATACTGCTGTTAGTTATTTTCCCACTGACATCTTGTTATCAGAAAACGGATGACTTAGAAATTAAGAAGGAAATATCAAAAGAATTAGTGGATGAATCGACTGATCAAGAAAAATTACGTGTAGGGATTACAGAGGGATATTATCCATATATTACTGTTGAGGATGAAAAAATAAGTGGTCCTTATGTAGAGATTTTGTCGTCAGCTTTAGACAAATTAGGATATGAGTATGAATTTATTGAATTGCCCTTTAGCCGCCTGCTGGTAGATGTAGAAGAAGGGAATGTTGATATTGCAATTCCATTTTTTGATAGAGCTGAACGTCGCGCATATGCATATTATACAGAGGAGGCCATAGGCTTTAGTGAAATGAGTCTCATTGGTAGAAAATCTGTAAATATCAAGCTTGATGATGACTTTTCCGCCCTTTCAAATTATCGAATTGGTATCGTTCAAGATTATTATTACTCATCAGAAGTTGAAAATGCTATAGAATCAGGTCAGTTAGTAATAGAAGAAGCTTTGACTGTAGAAAAAAACATTGAAAAACTATTTCAAGGCCGTGTTGATTTTATTATTGAGGATGTCACTTTTTTAGAGGACTACTTAAAAGACCATGAAAATGATGATAAAGCCTATTATATTGGTGATGTTGTTACAAACAATTACAATTATATAGTGACATCAAAATTAAGTGATTTTGCAACCATAAGAAGTGAACTTGATCTTGTTTTGAAGTCAATGAAAAAAGAAGGTATTATAAATGATATTTATGCGAACTATGGTTTAGAATCATATGGTGAAAGCTTTAAAGAACTACAGAATACTTTCCCACAAGCAAAGAAATATTTCCAGGAGCCATCTGATGAACCCATTAAGGTTGCTGTATTAGTCGATACCAAACCTTATGTTTATCATGAGGAGGGGGAACTTACAGGTTTTGTTATAGATTACATGGATGAAGTGCTTACTAGGATTGGTGTTGAATATGAATTCGTGGAACTACCCTTTAATCGTATGTTAATAGAATTAGAGAATGGCATTATTGATATTGGAACGGATATGTACCTAAAGCCTGAAAGAGAAGTCTATGGTACTTATCCTAAATGGCCCTATATCGGTTATCCAACGAGTATTTTCAAACTGTCTGAAAGAGACTTTGATTACGACGGAGATTTTGAACTGCTCAAGCCTTACACTCTTGGATACGTTAGAGGGTATTCACTAGGACCAATTGATGCACTCAAAGACAATGAGGCCTACGAGTTTATAGTCACAGATTCACCAAAACAAAATATGGATAACTTACTAAATAAACGTGTAGATTTCATTATTGATATACAATCCACTGCAGAAAATATCATTAGAGAATTAAATGCCGAGGAGAAAGTGGAAGTGCTCTCACCTCCAGTAGTTTTTGAATACTCATACAATGTGTTTTCCAAAGTGAATAATTTAGATAATCTTGTTTCAGAATATGAAACGACAGTAAAATCAATGTATATGGATGGTACCATTAAAAAGCTTTCAGAAAAATATAATGTCTCCTATATAGAATTTGATGATAATGACAGTAGTGATTAAAGAAAATAGGTGTTAAATTGAAGAGTATAGCAGGTTTAAAATTTAATCGAATATGGAAGAAACTTGCTATGGGCGCTGGAATTACAGTCTTATTGACCATGCTTGCAATCAATTACATTGGACTGAGTATCGATAGAAGCAATGCTTTAAGTAATTTTGAAGCAGAACTAGACTCCATGGCAAATGTTGCAGCCCATGCATTAGAAACACCACTCTGGAATCTAACGGAAGAAACGGTGACGAGTATTAGTGATTCATTATTTCAGAATAGAACAGTTGCCTATGTGGTTGTTAGAGACAGATCACTTGGCATTCTGTATGATAAGAAAAATGAAGGTATAGAATACAATGATGAACTTTTGGTAACTATTGAAAAGATTATTTATCATAAGGGTAAAGATATTGGTTCAATTGAGTTATCCATGACAACTTTTTTTATTGATCAGCAAAATCTAAGAAACTTAAAAATTGGATTTATTGAGACTTTGATAATGATCGTACTTTTAATTTTTATGTTGACGATACTGATTAGTAGAATTACCAGACCATTGGGAGAATTAGAAAAATCATTGAAGCTTGTTACTACAAATAGTGAGCGTGTTCCTCAAATTGAAATTAAAGGCAATGATGAAATTTCGGCTTTGTCCTATAGTTTTAATGAAATGAGTATTGGTATAAGAGAGGCGAGACGTGCCATTAATCAATTGAATGAGGAACTAGAAGGTAAGGTCAATGAAAGGACACTAGAACTGAATGAAAAAAATATGGAGTTACAATCATCACTAGAAATAATCGAGAAGACAAGACAGGAATTGTTAGATAGTAATGAGAATCTATCTAAAACCTTAAATGACTTACATGAAGCTCAAGATTCACTTGTCGAACAAGGTAAAATGGCCCTGTTAGGCGAATTAGTCGCAGGGGTTGCCCATGAAATTAATACACCTATTGGTATAAGCTTGACGACGAGTTCTTATATTGAAAAAACAGTTAAGGAATTGCTTCAAAAGGTAAGTGACAATAATCTGAATAAAGTAGAATTTCTAGAATATCTTGACAACTTAGAAGTGTCATCAAGTAGTATCGTTAGGAATCTCGAAAGAGCAGGGGAATTAATTACAAGTTTCAAAAAAATATCTGTTGACCAAAGCAATGATTCCATGAGAAAGTTTAATTTTAAAGAGTATCTTGCAACAACAATACTAAATTTACAATCCCAATACAAAAATCGAACAATAACAATACAGAATAATTGTCCAGATGATTTGGAGTTATTCAGTTATGCAGGTGCTTATGCACAAATTTTTACCAATTTAATTATGAACAGTCTAATTCATGCTTTTGAAAAAAAAGATGAAGGACATATTATTATAGATGCAGAAATAAGAGGTGAAATGTTGACGGTTATATTTATTGATAATGGCCATGGCATATCCAAAGATGTTCAGCAAAAAATATTCAATCCTTTTTTTACAACTAAAAGAAATGAAGGTGGTACAGGATTAGGATTAAATATTGTTTATAATACTGTTACGAGTATTCTTAAAGGGAGTATTGTTTGTAGTTCAGAACCTGGTATCGGCACAACTTTTGTTATTAAGGTTCCTTATAATCATCCTGATGCCAAGGCGTTTTTTGAAACGTCAGCATCAACATAAGAATAGCAAATCATAAACACCATTACAATCAATGTGATGGTGTTCTATTTTGCAATTTTCGAATAGGACATAAGGTGTGTAGCAATACTTGAAAAGTTCAATAAAAAGGATTATGTTAATATAGATAAGTAAGAAACTCTGTAAGGAGTGACTGATTAATAATATTTATAAGCAAATAGATAGATTAGGGAGATAGATTATGATACCAAATTGTCCAAAATGTAATTCAGAATATACTTACGAGGATGGAGACTTTATTGTATGCCCAGAATGTGCGCATGAATGGAACCCTGCACTTACAACGGAATATGTATGGAAGGATTCAAATGGAAATATATTAGAGGATGGGGATTCTGTAACAGTTATTCAACAACTGAAGGTTAAAGGCAGTGCAACGGGTATCAAACAGGGCACTAAAATAAAAAACATCAAATTAAAAGAAAGTGTTGATGGCTTACATGATATAGATTGTAAAGTTGATGGTATTGGTAGAATTGAAATCAGTTCTAAATATGTTAAGAAGCTGTAGTGAGGAGATAAAAATGTTTGGGAAAGAGGATAATACTTATAATGATATTAGGGAGAAAACCATTCATCAATGGCTAGATGAAATTAGTTCTAATGAGAATATTGTGGTAAGAGGTGGTGTTAAAGTGACCAAAGACTATCTTATTGATTTGAAAAAGAAAATTGCCAGTCTGGAAAATGAAAATGCTTTAAAAGATAAATACTTAAGAAAATTAAAATCTGAGAAGCGATAAATAATCACAAAGTATTAAAAAAAGTCTTGAATCCCATGGTTCAAGACTTTTTTAGTGCGGTCAATGAATAGCGGTATTTCTGATGGGTAATATATTAATGTGATATCGAGGGGGATTATTAATGTTTTCAAAAAGGGAGTCATAAAGAGTTATTTCAATCAATAGAGGCTATAGGTGCAAGTTTTTCGATTTATGAATATCGTGAGGATATAAATAATTTTATACTTGTATCAGCTAATACATTGTATGAAGATATTATTGAGATGAGCGTAGAGAAGGCTTTGTTAAATGATTTAGTGATGATTTTTCCACGTTATAAAGAAGAACCTATTAGAAAGTGTTTAAATAAATGCAGGGAAGACTTATTACCAAATGAAGCCGAAATTGTTATAGAACATAAAGAGGCGATTAGATGGTTTAGATTCATATTCTCACCGATTATTGATGAACATTCAAACTGCTATAGAGTTATAAACACTTGTATCGAGATTACGGACAAAAAGAATCTCGAAAACAATATATCAGTAATTAGTGAAAGATATGGTGCTGTTGTGGAAGCTGCATATGATGGCATTATAACCATAGATGAAGCACAAAATGTAAATATGATTAATGCTGCTGCAAAATACATTTTTGGGATTACAGAAGAGGAAATCATCGGACAATCATTAGAAAAAATAATGCCTAAATCATTTAGAATGAAACACAAAGATTATGTGAACTCTTTCAAGGATTCGGTGGTCAAATCAAGACCAATGCAAAGACGTGCTTCGGTTAGAGGTGTTAGAAAAGACGGGACAGAATTTCCAATTGAAGTGACTATTTCTAAAATAAAAGTAAATGGACGAACAGAAATGACTGCTGTTGTTAGGGATATATCAGAGCGAGCCAAATTGATGGAAGAGCTTTCAAAAGCTGCGAAAGAAGATGCTTTAACAGGTGTATATAATAGAAGACATTTCACGGAACTTTTAATGAGTGAAATTGAGCGTTGTAGAAGATTTCAAAAGTCCATTACCCTTGTTATGCTTGATTTAGATCACTTTAAAAGAGTAAATGATGTTCACGGACATGATGCAGGTGATTATGTTTTGATTAAGCTTTCAAATTTTATTAATGATTCCATACGTAAAGTTGATGTTTTCTGTAGATGGGGTGGAGAAGAGTTTATGGTCTTACTTACAGAGACTTCTTTGGAGGATGGTATAATATGGTCTAATAAAATGTTGAAAAAAATTGAAGATTACACTATGAAATTTGATGATAAAGAAATCAAAGTGACATGTAGTTTTGGAATTGTTAATAGAAGATACGACTCTATAGAAATGAATCAACTCCTTAAAGATGTTGATAAACAATTGTACAAAGCTAAAAAAATGGGCAGAAACACGATTGCATCTGATTAGAGATAATAAATAGACGATCTTCTCTTTCTTATAAAAGAGGATCGTCTATTATTTTATTACTCTTTAATCAAATCAAAATCTATCAGCATTCATAACTTTATTCCAAGCCGATACGAAATCCTTTATTAACTTAGGCATTCCATCATCACTTGCATAAACTTCAGATAATGCGCGTAATCTAGAATTTGAACCGAATACTAAATCAACACGTGTTGCCATCCATTTACGTTTGCCACTCGATCTATCAAGGCCTACAAAAATATCCTTATCTTCTTCTGAGGCTTTCCACTCTGTGCTCATATCAAGTAGATTGACAAAAAAATCATTAGATAGTGTTTCTACTTGTTCAGTAAATACACCAAAAGGTGAGTGTCCATAGTTTGTATTTAAAACTCTTAGTCCACCAATGAGTACTGTCATATCTGGAGCAGTTAATCCCAATAATTGCGCCTTGTCTACAAGAAGTTCCTCAGGACATACAGAATACTTTTGCTTTTGATAATTCCTAAAGCCATCTGCTTTAGGTTCGAGCACAGCAAATGAGTTAACATCTGTTTGTTCTTGAAGTGCATCTCCACGACCAGGTGAGAATGCTACTGTTACATCGTATCCAGCATTTTTAATTGCTTTTTCAATAGCTGTATTACCAGCAAGTACGATTAAATCCGCAAGACTTACTTTTCTTTTGCTATTCTGTGCAGTATTGAAGTTCTTTGCTAGGGCACCTAAAATATTGAGTACTTTTTCAAGTTCCTCAGGTTCGTTTACCTCCCAATTTTTTTGTGGTTCTAATCGAAGCCGTGCACCATTGGCACCTCCACGATAATCAGAACCTCTAAAAGTTGAAGCTGAAGCCCAAGCAGTTGAAACCAGTTGTGCTACAGTTAAGCCTGAATCAAGAATCATCGTTTTAAGTTGCTGAATATCAGATGCATCAATTAGTTCGTTTGTATTATTAGGTATAGGATCTTGCCAAATTAATTCTTCCTCTGGTACTTCAGGCCCAAGATAGCGTGTACGTGGCCCTAAATCACGATGGGTTAGTTTAAACCATGCACGTGCAAACGCATCGGCAAATTCATCGGGATTTTCGTGGAAGTGTTTTGCAATCGGTTTGTATGTAGGATGCATGCGAAGTGATAAATCAGCTGTAGTCATTATAGGAGCTTGTTTCTTTGTACTGTCTTGTGACATAGGCACATTGTGGGCTTTAGGATCAGCCGGAACCCATTGCCATGCACCAGCAGGGCTCTTTACAAGATTCCAATCATTATTAAATAAAGTGTCAAAATACCCCATATCCCATTTAGTTGGTGTGGAATTCCATGCACCTTCAATACCACTGGAAATTGTATTATCTCCAGTACCTGAACCATAAGAATTTTTCCATCCGAGGCCCATTTCTTCTATTGTTGCGGCTTCTGGCTCTGCTCCAACATGTTCAGCACTTGCTGCACCATGGCATTTACCAAAGGTATGACCACCAGCAATTAAAGCAACTGTTTCTTCGTCATTCATTGCCATACGTGCAAAGGTATCTTTGACATCTTTACCTGAAGCAACGGCATCTGGTACACCATTTGGACCTTCTGGATTCACATAAATAAGACCCATTTGTACCGCTGCGAGTGGATTATCAAGATCCCTATCGCCAGAATAACGTTCATCAGCTAACCATTCTTTTTCATCACCCCAGTAAACATCTTCTTCAGGTGCCCACACATCTTCTCTACCAGCTGCAAACCCAAATGTTTTAAAACCCATAGATTCAAGTGCACAGTTCCCTGCTAAAATCATTAAATCTGCCCAAGAGATCTGTTTCCCATACTTCTTTTTAATAGGCCAAAGTAATCGTCTGGCTTTATCGAGATTGACATTGTCAGGCCAACTATTAAGAGGGGCAAATCTCTGAGTACCGCTGACTGCACCACCGCGACCATCGTTTACCCGATATGTACCTGCACTATGCCAAGCCATGCGAATAAATAAACCACCATAGTGACCATAATCAGCTGGCCACCATTCTTGAGAATCTGTCATTAAGTTGTAAAGGTCTTTTTTTAGAGCCTCATAATCAAGCGCCTTAAAAGCTTTAGCATAGTTAAAATCAGAATCCATAGGATCTACTTTCTCGGAATGTTGGTCCAGAATACTTAGATTCAATTGATTTGGCCACCAGTCCTTATTCTTAGTACCCATTTTATTTTTGTTACCTGTTGCACCCGTTACAGGACATTTTCCCATTTTTCTACTCCTTTCGTTTGTATTATCCATGTTAAGTTTTCTACTTTATGTATACCTATTCGAAGCCTTTATAATCTTATATCTAAGTTTAATTTATGCGTCTTATCTTGCTGGTGCTTTTATAAGCTTTTGGGTATAAAAATTTTGAGATAACTTGGCAAATTATCATAATATAAAATGAAAAGCACTTTTTTATCAAAGAAATATGTATTGAAATGTTATGTGTAGTATTAGTCTGTACAGAAATCGGTTTAAAAAATATAATATAGATAATTGATGAAATAAAGTAGAGTATTAATAAGCAATTAGAATTGGAGGCGTATGATGAGATTTACTGTGGATAAAGAATTAATTAGAACGATTATAAACTTAGCTGTTGTAATAGAAGCAAGAGATACCTACACTGGTGGTCATGTATGGCGTGTGAGTGAGTACGCTAAGAAGCTGGCTGAGAAAAAAGGATTCAATGAAAGTGAAATTTTTGCCATTGGTTTAGGTGGCCTAATACATGATATTGGTAAAGTGAGTATTGGTGATGTGATTCTTACCAAACCAGATAAACTTTCAGATGATGAATACACAATTATGAAACAACATGCAACTATTGGAGATACTTTGGTTAAGGAGAATCCAATCTATCCAGTTATAAAAGAAGCTGTTCTAAATCACCATGAAAGAGTTGATGGGAAGGGGTATCCCAACAAAGCTTCTGCTGAAAACTTTGGAATAATTGGTAGAATGATTGCTATTGTCGATGCATTTGATGCTATGACAAGTACCAGACCTTATAGAAAAGCAATGTCTAAAGAAAAGGCCATGTCTATATTGATTGAAGAAAAGAATAAGCAATTTGATGCAGATCTTGTGGATTTATTTATTGAGTTGTGTCATTCAGGAGAAATTGATAGTATTATCGGTCATAGTTCGGAAAATATGGAAATGGTTGAATGTCCTGGTTGTGGTCCAATTATTACAATCGATGAGACGCTTAAAACTGGAGATCAAGTAACGTGTCCGACATGTTATGGCGTATTAAATGCCATTAAAGATCATGATCACTTCAGCTTTGAATTCTCTGGAAAAAGAGTGCCAACTGCAACAAAAATTGATCTTAAGACCTCAGAGGATTTCTTAAAATCTATGCCTGATGAAATAGAGTTCAATTTCGAACATATTGAGTTGAGTGAAGCAAATTAGGAGAAAACAATGAATAAGCAAATAAAAAAAGAGAGTTTCCTTAAAAGAAAAAATATAGAAATATCGGTAAAAAGATATTTAGTAGATGCTTTAAGCTATATGGCATTAGGCTTATTTGGAACCCTTATCATAGGAAGTATCCTTAATGTGATAGGATCCAAGTTAGGCATTCCGTTTTTAACAGATACTGTTTGGCCTGCTGCTAGAGCTATGACAGGTCCTGGTATTGCAGTAGCAGTTGCTTATGGTTTACAAGCACCGCCCTTGGTTCTATTTGCCTCAGCAGTAACAGGAATGGCTGCAACAACTGCTGGTGGTGGTCCTGCTGGTGCTTTAGTTGCAGGTATCATTGGCGCAGAGTTTGGTAAGATGGTTTCAAAAGAAACAAAAATTGATATTATAGTGACCCCAGCAACGACTATTATCATGGGAATCCTTGCAGGTGTCTTGATAGGACCTGCCATAAACCTTTTTATGACGGGTTTTGGGAATATGATTAATGCCGCAACTGATTTACAACCAATTCCAATGGGCATTATAATCTCTGTCTGTATGGGAATCGCTTTAACGCTTCCAATTAGTAGTGCTGCTATTGGGATGATGCTTGGATTAAGCGGATTGGCTGCAGGTGCATCTGCTGCTGGATGTTCAGCTCAAATGATCGTATTTGCATTTATCAGCTATGAAGTGAATGGTACAGGTGGATTACTGTCTCAAGGTCTTGGCACATCAATGTTACAAATGCCAAATATCGTTCGGAACTGGAAAATATGGCTTCCGGCGATTTTTACGTCAGCAATCGTAGGACCAATTTCAACGACGATTTTCAAAATGGAAAATACAGCAATAGGCTCAGGAATGGGGACATCAGGATTTGTTGGACAGTTTGGAGCAATTGATGCAGGGACAAGTTTAGTCGCAATTATCATTGTTCATTTTATATTGCCAATTATTCTAGGTTTATCATTTTATAAGTTAATGAAGAAAATGAATTGGATTAAGGCAGAGGACTTAAAATTAGAGATATAGGAAAGACTAATAAATTTTACTAAAGATAGGAGCTTTATATATGGAATGTATTTATTATAAATGTTCAACCTGTGGTTTCGTTCATCAGGAGCCATCCTATTGGAGCGATCATGCACCTGAGGAGACAATTGAAATGCCACATATTAATTTGGAAACTAAAGAAATGTGTAATGATATAGAAATGCTACGTGTGAAAGAGCTGTAATCGTAATATTTCTTGTAAATATATAGAAAAGCCTAAATCAGAAAAGAGTCTGATTTAGGTTTTTTATTTTCAAAAGGTTAGAAAGTAAAACTGTGTTTTAATTATCACTGAAATTATCCATAGCCCATAGTTCTAGTGCGTTTAATGCAGGAAATAACTTATGACCAAGATCTGTGAGTTTATATTCTACTCTTGGTGGTACTTCAGGAAAAGTAGTTTTGGATATAAGGCCGTCACGCTCCATTTCAGTCAGTTTTTCAATCAATACTTTCTGACTGACACCTTTAGTGATACGTTGAAGTTCAAGGAATCTTTTGGGACCATCATTTAAGTGACACAGGATAACGGCCTTCCACTTTCCACGGATAAATTCCATGGCTAAATCAATGTGACAGACAAATTTTTTGTCATTGTAATGAATCATTCTTGCTACCTCCAAGACTAGTATGTCTAATATTCTATATCAGGTGAATTATTATTTCAAGTCTAGCTATACCAAAGGAAGTAGCTATCAAAATCCTACCTTTAGGTAAGTTAGCCTACAAAAAAGTAAGTACTTGTTGAGTGCCTTTGATATTGTTATACTATGAGCAATTAGAGATAGACAAGGAGATGTGTATGATTACAGTTGTGGCAAAAAATTATATAAGTGATGATGGCATTGAGGAAATGAAGAGAATTACTGAAGTCCTCGTTAATGAAACAAGAAATGAAGAAGGATGTATTAAATATGCTTTATTTCAAGATGTTGAAGAAAAAGGTATTTTTACATTTATAGAGGAATGGGCATCACAAGAGGCATTAGAGAAACATATGAAAACAGCACATTTCATAAAGATAGTGCCTCAAATTGAAGGAATTTCTCTTAAAGAAGCTGAAGTAAATATCCTTAAAAATATATACTAAGCTAATTCGAAGAAGTACATATCTAGGTGTACTTCTTTTTTCTTGACATAACAAGCATTTTCTCATAAACTACTGGATATATTGGAGGCTTCAATGAAAATTAGAAAAGAAATCACATGTCCCTTAGAAGTGACCCACGATATCCTAAAAGGTAAATGGAAAATGGTTATTCTATATCAGTTAAAATATGCCTTTGAGGGAAAAGCATCCTTAGCCCAACTTGAAAAAGGAATTAAGGGTATAAGTCAAAAAATGCTATTAGAG
>JMSV01000119.1_pt1 | contig 11545 bp, 14 predicted proteins | sample 179021 | NCBI WGS metagenome assembly JMSV01 (sample SAMN02769581, study PRJNA246767) | bioreactor metagenome | isolation source: Culture-2 Bioreactor Bmz derived from microbial biomass from the upper 2 cm... | place: Germany: Bremen | collected day 87 after inoculation | reverse complement strand
CAATCGCCCTTTCTATTGAGAAAGGTGAAAGCAGTTTCAAAAATATTCAGTTACTATTTATTATGTATTTTACTTACTGCCAAATGTGGCTGATTGTAGCAATCAAGGGTGTATATAGTTATGTAAAATCAAATGTTTTAAAACTAGAAACGAAATGGTATAAAACAGAACGCTTTTAAGGAGGTGTACACGATGAAAAAAACAATCGCAGTAGTTGTATCCATAATGGTTATTCTTGTAATGACTTCACTTACATTTGCAGAAACCAAGTACACAATCCAATTAGGAGGCTTTAAAACAGAAGAGGGTTCAGCGATCCTCAAGAAAAAGTTAGTCGAAAAGGACTATGATTTTTTATGAACAGGATGGGAAATTAACCCTTGTAAATCATGGTGTCTTTGATTTGTATAGTGAAGCGATTGAGAAGCAAAGAGAATTAAAGTCTAAAGGATTAGAGGGCTTTGTCAAACAAATTGACAGTGAGGAAATCCCTGCATCCTATCTTAAGGGGACAACACAAGTTGAAGAATTTAGCGTGGACACTTCACAAAACGCACTGAATGTCATCATAGAAGAAGACGTTGTTTTCACAGGTGTTTATGGTGGACAGGTGCTTTTCTTTACAGTCAATGAAAACTGGGATATGAGTGATGATGGTTACTTAATGTTGCGCTATTCTCATAGTATTCCTGAAGCTTATAGAGGGTCTACAATGACCATTCTAGTAAATGGTGTCCCTGTACACACAGAACTCCTTAATAATCGTGATGAAAAAGTTGGAGAAGTCAGAGTCCCTATTGGTAAAAAGTATTTACGAGAAGGTGTCAATGAATTGACCATTCGGACCTATCATCGTATAACAGACTTAATTTGTGATGATGATAGTAATCCAGGCAACTGGGTTGTTGTTTTCAAAAATTCTCATATGCATTTAGGTTATGAGCAAAAGAAAGATGGTAGTACATTAAAGGAATTCCCTTATCCTTACTTACAATTTGGTGGCAATGCCCCTGTTGCATTCGAGTTTATTTTAGGCGAGGACTACTCGAAAGATCAACTGAAAACAGCGCTTTTATTGAGTAGTGATATGGGTAAACGGATTCAATTCGAAAACTTAGAACCATCAATTAGTGAATACTCAGAGCTTAGAAATTATTCTAAGAACATTATATTTGTAGGTGACGAAAGTCGTTTGCCAGCTGAATTAAAGGCACTATTAACAGATAAGGAATTAGAAAATTCCAAGACGAGTGGTGTGATTAAGGAAGTAACGAGTCCATATCATGAAAGTAAAAAAGTATTAATCGTCATTAGCGATCAATATGATTATCTTTTGAAAAGTGTACAAGTCCTTTCGAGAGAATCAACCAACAATCAATTAAATACCAGCACTATAGTGGTTAATGATGAAACTTGGTTGAATACGATGGAAGACCTTCAAGACGAGTATGTGACACTTGAGGAAATGGGCTACAACCAGATAACAATGGCGGGTCAACGGTTTGCAAGTGCAATAATAGATTACAAAGTATCAGATGAGTGGGTCTTAAGAGATGATGCCCATCTTTATATGAAACTTAGATATACAGATGTCATTGATTTTGACAATTCCTCAGTTACGATCAAAGTTAATAGTATTCCGATTTTTAGTAAAAAAATTGGTCCCAGAAGGGGTAGAAGAAGATGCCTTTTTCGTTGAATTACCTGAAGAAGTACGGGACTTGAGTTTCTTAAGAGTTGAAGTGAACTTTACTTTAGATGTTGTAAGAGATTGTAAGAATGGTACCTTTGATCCCAACATTTGGGCCTATATTTCCAACGAATCTTATTTTTATTTACCACATGATGAGCGTCTAATTAGTTCATTGGTAAATTACCCATATCCATTGATTAGTGACGGATTGTTCAATGAGTTTAAGTTGGTTATACAAGAGAATCAAGACATTGAACCGCTTGGTGCCCTATTTGCTCACTTAGGACATAGTATTCAAGAAATTTCCGATTTTGATTTATATTATGATACTGAGGATGTGCCTTTGGAAGGTAATATTTTATATATTGGTAATCCAAAGGACAGTAAGTTTATGGAAGTTTTGAATAACCTACTTAGTATTGGATACGATCAAAGTCTCAACAAGTATAGAAGAGAAAATTTAGACCTCGTGTCCATTGAGGATGAATCGGTTAGTATTTTCAAATGGCTGATTTTGGTGAAGGTGTTGTACTTGCCTTAACTGGACTCGGTGATGAGACGTTAAACGATGCCATGCGTTATTTATATGACTTTGAATACGTCAACAGATTAACTGGTTTTGCAGATGCTATTTTCTTCAACGGAAAAATGCAGGTGCTTATAGCGAGTGAGGAAGAGCAACAACGTGTGACCATCGATCAAAGACGAGAAGTGAACACACAAGCACTACAAAGGATTTCAGGATCTGAAGTGCGTCAATTTATTATTTTTATAGCAGTTATTCTTTTTGGTATTGTAATCGTTATTATATTAAGAAGAAATCATTAGAGTAAATATTGATGGAGGTTTTATGTTTGAATTAGATTATTCCAATTATGTGGCAATTGACGAAGGTATATTTTGGGTAGGGTATCAGGATAGCAAGTTGGGACTCCATTCCAATCCTTATTTGATTGTAGAAGGCGATGAAGCAGTTCTGATAGACGGCGGTAGTCGACCTGATTTTAGTACAGTCATGCTAAAGATTATGCAGGTGGGTATCAAACCCGATATGATCAAAGCTTTGATTTATCACCATTATGATCCAGATTTGTGCGGGAGTATTTCCCACTTTGAACGTATTATTGATAATGATAACTTGAAAATCATTTCTCAACGCCATAATAACACCTTTATTAGTCATTATGCGACCACCTCAAAAAAGCATTGCATCAATACTTTAGGCAATGAGTTCAAGTTTAAAACTGGGAGAACGTTAAAATTTATTAATACGCCTTATGCCCATTCACCAGGTTCCTTTGTTACTTTTGATGAACGGACGGGCACACTCTTTTCCAGTGATATTTTTGGTAGTTACAGTCATGACTGGGAGCTTTATCTTACTCTAAAGGACGAGTGCCATAACTGCAATATATCGGAGGGATGTCCCTACGGATCTTCTTGTTTTATGATTGATATTGAAAAATTCCATAAATTGATTATGACCTCCAATAAATCCTTACAACATGCTTTAGATAGTATTGAAAGCTATGAAGTTACTAGGGTAGCGCCACAACATGGTAGTGTCATTCAAGGTCGAAAAAATGTACTGACAGTAATAGATAAATTAAGAAAACTTGAGGGAATTGGAATAGACGGTGCCCTTGACGGAAAGATTTATTAGGTGGGCTTATGGAGAGATTTAGTGAATTATATAATCTACTGGAAAATAGAAATGATTCAAAACGTGAGGAAGCACTCATCAAAATGTTGCTTAATATGATTGCTATTGAACAGGAGTATGAAATTCATGGTGGATTAATGCAAAAAATGATGGAACTCTATAGTGATCAAAATAAGGAATTACAAAAGAACTATGAAGAAATAAAACGTCTGTCTACAATCGATCCTTTGACTCAAATATACAATCGATTGAAGTTTATGGACATGTTAAATTATGAAATAGAAAAGTTTAAACGTTATAAAAGTCCTCTATCACTTATTATGTTTGACATTGATCATTTCAAAAGGGTCAATGATACATATGGTCATGATATAGGGGATGATGTGCTTGTTAATTTGTCGGCAATAGTCACTAAATTAACAAGAGAGATGGATACTTTTGCAAGGTGGGGCGGAGAAGAATTTATGATTCTCTTGCCAAATGCATCTAAAGAAGCCGTTGCAATTCGGGCAGAAGAAATACGATTGGCCATAGAAAAACATGTTTTCGATGAAGTCAATCAAGTGACTTGTAGTTTCGGTGTGACTACTTATCTTATAGATGAAAGTGAAAGTACTTTTGCCAAAAGAGTCGATGACGCCTTATATGAATCAAAACATAATGGTAGAAATCGTGTGACACAATTATAAGAAAAAACTTGCTTTATGAGGACAGTCATCATAGGTGGTGGCTGTCGTTTATTATGTTGAGAAACACTTTAAAAAATTAATGCATGCTTTTTTATTACTGAAATGATATAATGTGTTCTTAGTGAAGGTTAATGAGGGAGGACTCATGTTTAAATTAGGAGAAAAACAAACGTTAGTGATTACAGCACGTAGCGCATTTGGATTATTATTAAGTTTCGATGAAGACAGAGAAAATGAAGTTTTATTACCAAATAAATTCGTAACAGAAGAAATGTTAATTGACGACAGACTTGAAGTATTTATATATAAGGATTCAAAAGATCGTTTAACGGCAACAACAAAAGAGCCAAAACTATTAATGGGAAAAATTACTTCTTTAGAAGTAGTTGATATTAATGATGTTGGTGCTTTTATGGATTGGGGATTAGAAAAAGATTTATTCTTACCCTTTAAAGAGCAAAAAGGTGAAGTTGTAAAAAACAAAAAATACTTAGTAGGATTGTACATAGACAAAAGTGATAGACTATGTGCGACTATGGATGTTTATGATCTGTTGGCGAGTGAGTCTCACTATACAGTTGGTGAAATGGTTAAAGGTATTCTTTATTCAATAAACCCAGAAAGAGGCGGATTTGTTGCTGTTGATGGAAAATATCATGGCTTTATTCCTAATAAGGAATTATATGGTGCTTATGAACTTGGTCAAGTATTAGAATGTAGGATTACGGATATTCGTGAAGATGGAAAGCTTAACCTAAGCATTCGTAAAAAAGCATATCAACAAATGGATGAGGATTCTACAATCATATTTGAAGCACTTGAAAAAAATGATGGTGCTTTACCATATCATGATAAAACAGAACCAGATGTGATTAAAGATGTATTTGGAATGAGCAAACGTGCCTTTAAACGTGCTCTTGGAAGATTACTGAAAGAAGAACGTATCACACAAGATGAAAATGGTATCAAATTAGTCAAATAAAAATTATAGAAGCAAATTATAACAAAAAACGCCAAGGATAATTAAATCCTTGGCGTTTATTTTTCTTGGCGTAATAACTATTGTGTTAGAGAAGATCTATGACAACCACCGAATCCTGCGCCTCTAACAGAAGTAAATCCATTCTCTTCATGAAATACTTCCATATCTTCAATATGTGTTAACCAATTATCGTATTGTTCTTGAGTAATTTTACCTTCTTCTAAATATGTTGCAATGTTTTCCTTTTGAAGTTGAATGCGTTCTTCGTGAAAGGCTTTAAGTTCTTCTTCTGTAAAATCTTCATTATACATATGCCCATAGCCAAATTCACCAGAAATGCCATTGCGATGTCCATAACCGCCATACGCAAAACTCATACTAGCCATAGCAAGAACTAATAAAGCGATGCATGTCATTATTAAAGTCTTTTTATTCATATCAAATCCTCCTTATTTGTGTTTCTTCAAAACATCTAATTTCTCTTCATACTCATCTTTTGTAATGTCACCATTGATATATTTTGTAGTTAATAAATCTATGGGATTTACAGAAGAGGTTTTTCTTGTTTATTAAAAATATAATAGATTACAAGAATTGTTAAAATAAGTCCTAAGAACATCATCATTCCACCACCTAAAAAGCCATGTCTAAAATAGTTGAAACAGCCAAACATTCCTCACCCCTCCTTTTTTATAATTTAAGTATAGTATGAAGATTTGAAGAAGTTATGAAGATTGGAGTGTAAGTGGTAATTTAATTATGAATTCTGTAAAACTGTTTTCAACACTTGTCACTTCGATAGTGCCTTGATGCAATGAAACGATTTCCTTGACTATTGACAAGCCTAGACCAGCGCCATCGGTCTTGGATTTGTTTTTTTGAGTAATTTTATAAAAACGTTCAAAAATATAGTTTTGATTATTTTGTGAAATTCCAATTCCAGTGTCTTTGAAGATTATAATGAGTGAGTCATATTCCTTTTTAATTTTGATGGATATGGTATCACCAGTTTCTGTGAATTTTAAAGCATTTGACATTAGGTTTGTGAAAATTTGTCGCAAACGCTTTTGGTCACAATTAATGAGTATATCTTTAACGCATTCATATTCAAGCCTCTTATCTTCTGATTGAATAATGCCTTCGTAGGATCTTAGTAAAGTTTTCATAAAGGTATTTAAATCAATTGCTTCAATATTAAGAGTAATTGTTTCATCTAGTGCAGTTAACTGTTCTATATCTGAGACTATGTGTGTTAGATGGTCAATTTCAGAATTGATACTCATGTAAGTTTCGTTAGAGGGCTCCAGTATACCATCTGATAAGGCTTCTATATGGGTTTTCATAATATAAAGAGGCGTTCTAAGTTCATGTGAGATATTGTTTGCCAGAGTGGTTCTTAAGGTACGTTGTTGTTCTAAGGTTGCACTCATATCATTTATAGCATTTGAGAGTACAAGGTATTCAGTGATGTTACTCTTATCTTTAATGCGAAGTGAAAGATGCCCATTTTCTATCTCTTGTGCACTATTTTTTAAGTGGACTAAAGGCTTTGATAATTTTTTAGAAAACAATAGGCCCACAATGACAGCAATAAAGAATCCAAATAGAGTTGCAAGAATAACCCCTATAAAAAGACTTCTAAGAAAAAAGGAATCCTCACTAGAAAGGACAGAGTCACTGCTTTGTTGTATTCTTAAGTATCCAAAAATAGTTGAATCTATTTTCAAGGGATATTCTTTTGTAACGAGAGCCTTACGACTCATATTATTCATGTGATTCATGTGGCCCATTTTATAAGTTTGTGACCATATTTGTTCACGGTCAGAGTTATATAAAGTGAGATCAAGAGCATTTTGCTGGGCGTACATGATTAAGTTTCTAATAAGTTCGGTGTCGTATCCTGTTGTAAGGGAGTAATTTGACTCAATATAAGATACAATTGTCAAATTTGTATTCTCAGTTCTACTAATTTTATAAGTGTTGAAGGTCTGTCTAACAACTGAAAGTGTTGTTAAGATATAAAGAGATGATAGAATAATCGTAAAAAATATAAAATACTGTATTAATTGTTTTTTTAAGGATTTAGTCATCTTGTTCACCTACCCATTTATAACCGGTACCAAATACAGTAATAATAAACGAAGGTGATTTGGGTACCGCTTCAATTTTTTTTCTAAGGTTTTTTACATGTGCATCGATGGTTCTATCATAGCCATCGAAATCTAACCCTAGCGCATGTTCTATAAGCTGCTCTCTAGAAAATACTTGGTGGGGATACTTTATAAAAAGCTCTAGTAATTTATATTCAATTGGTGTTAGATTAGAGTTTATATTGTTTACAAGAACCTTATTTTCCATTATATGAATTTCTATTCGACCATTATCAAAAGTTAGAATATGACTGTCATCCATTTTATAGACGCGCTTTAAAATAGATCGTACTCTTAGTAAGAGTTCCTTGGGACTAAAGGGCTTAACCAAGTAATCATCAGCCCCTAACTCAAGTCCTATAATGCGATCTTGCTGGGAACTTTTAGCTGTTAACATTATGATTGGACAAGAAGAGTGTGAACGAATATGTTTACAGATGTATTCGCCAGTTAAGTCTGGTAACATTAAATCAAGTACAATAAGATCTGGTTGAAATACGTCAAAAAGTTGTAGACCCTCTTGTCCAGTTTTAGCAATTTCAATAGTATAGTGTTCATTAAGAAAGTACTGTTTTAGTATGTCATGAACTTTTATTTCGTCTTCAATTAGTAATATCTTAAACATATAAACTCCTTAAATAGTATTAGTGTATATAGTCTATCATAACCATATGAAGAACTTATGAAACGATAAAAGGGTTGCTTTTGTAAAAAATAATTTTTACAAGGTGTTTAAATAGTTTATAATAAGGGCAAGAATAAAAAAGTATCGGTAACTAGAAAGGATTGGTAAAATGAATATTAAATATTTAAATGAAAGCAATTTTAAAGATTACGATGGCGTAATATTTCCAGTATATGAGGAGTCACTTGGTGTTGCCCATGAGTCACTTGCAATTCCATTTTCACAATTAAAAGAAAAAGAATTATTTGAAGGTAAGAAGGATCAAGTTCACCATGTAACAATTATGGGTGATAAAGCATTCAAGGACGTGGTTCTTGTCGGTCTTGGCAAGACCAAAGATGTAACAGGACACGTACTTCGTAATGCAATTGCAGATGGTTTTAAAGTGCTTAAAACGAAGAAAGTATCTTCAATGGGTATTTTCCTTGATAACGTATCAGAAGGTTTAACATGTTCTTATGCAATTGCTAGAAATACAGTTGAAGCAGTTGTGATGGCGAATTACACTTTTGATACTTATAAATCGAAAGAAAAGAAAACATTCTTAGAAGAGGTGACATTAAGTTTTGAATCAATTGATGATGAATTTATAGAAGCTTTTACAGAAGGTAAGATTATTGCAGAAGCAAATCTTTTAACAAGAGAACTTGTAAATGAGCCAGCGAACAAAATGTATCCAGAAGTTTTAGCCAATCGCGTGATTGAATTAGGAAAAGCCAAGGGTTTTGAAGTAGAAGTCTTTGAACAAGAAGCAATTGAAGCAATGGGCATGGAAGCATATATGTCAGTTGCAATGGCTTCTGATAAAGCACCTAAGTTCATAGTTATGCGTTATAAAGGATCAGATAGTGAAAAGACATTAGGTCTTGTTGGAAAAGGCTTAACATATGATTCAGGTGGTTTATCAATTAAATCAACGGGTGGAATGGTAACAATGAAAAGTGATATGGGTGGTGCAGCAGCCGTTATTGGTGCTATGTCAGCAATCGCTGAAAATAAAGTCAAAACAAATGTTGTAGCAGTTGTAGCAGCATGTGAGAATATGATTGCAGGTAATAGCTATAAGCCGGGTGATATCATTGGGTCTATGGGTGGCAAGAATATCTTTATTGGTAACACTGATGCAGAAGGGCGTTTAACCCTTATTGATGCAATGCACTATATTGTTACCAAAGAAAATGTTGATGCAGTTGTGGATATTGCAACTTTAACAGGTGCAGCAATTCACTGTCTTGGAACTGTAGCAACCGTTGCAATTTCAAATGAAGACAAATTTTACGGAATGGTAGATCACAGTTTTAATAAAGCTGGTGAGAAGATTTGGAGAATGCCAATCTTTGATGAATACAAGGAAATGATTAAGCATGAAGATGCTGATTTAACGAATACAGCAGGGAGTCCAGGTACAATTACGGCTGGTCTCTTCATTGGAGAATTCAATGGCGACTTACCTTGGGTACATCTTGATATTGCAGGTTCATCTTGGACAAGTAAAGCCAAGCACTATACCTCAAAAGGTGGAACGGGTGTTGGTGCAAGATCATTGTATTACCTAGCAAAATCGTATGGTAAAGAAAACGCTTAAATACTATTAAATCAAAATTATGGAAGAACCTTCTAAATTCTTAGAGGGTTCTTTATTTTTTTGGGTATAAATTTAAAATCATTAAGTAAAGGGGTTATGAAATGAAAAAGAAATTGATAGTGATCGCTCTGCTAATTAGTGCAATTGGCATTGGACTTTTGTACCATAGCATCAGTAAGGATGCTATCAAAATTGGTTTTGTAGCCTGCTTAACTGGCGAGTCATCAGAACTAGGTGTCAACGCCATGTATGGTGCCAAGATAGCAGTTGAGGAGATTAATGATTCTGGTGGAATAAACGGAAGATTAATAGAATTGAGCATTAAAGATGATCAAAATGATCCTAAAATTGCATTGGAAGTCTGTAAAGAACTAAATGAAGAGGGCGTATCTTTTATTATAGGGCCTCTTACGAGTGGAATGGCAGAACATGTGGTGCCTTATGTCAACGAACAGAATATATTGATGATTAGTCCAACTATAAGTAGAAATGATTTAGCTGGACTGGATGATAATTTTATTCGCCTAATGCCAACAAATAAAATACAAGCAGATTTTGTAGCTGAAAATATGAGAAGTGAAGGGGTAAAAGATGCAGCCGTGATTTACGAATCACTAAATCAGTCTTTTAGTAAAACCTATAAGGAGTATTTTGAAAGAGAGTTCAACTCCCTTGGTGGTAATATCGTCTATATTGATACCTTTACGACTGGTGAATTATTTGAGGCCAATAGGTACATAAGCAATATTAGAGAGAAAGAAGCTCAGAGTGTACTATTCATAGGGAATGCTTATGATTCAGCTATGTGGTTTCAACATCTAGCCAAAGAAAATCTATCGTTACCAATATACCTAAGTCAGTGGGCAATGACGGCTGATTTATTAGAACAATCTGGTAATACAAGTAATGGTGGCTATGTTGTGAGTTATCAAAATAGGGCATCAGAAAAAGAAGCCTATTTAAAATTCAAAAAGAAATATCAAAATATGTATGGCAAAGAAGCAACCTTCAGCGCCAATTTGGCTTATGAGGCCATGAGTGTTTTGCGTGAGGGTCTTAAGGCGTCTAGGGCAATAAATACTGAAGAGGTTAAGGCGACCATACTAGATATTCAAGATTTTCAAGGTTTACAAGGAGAGATAGTAATCAATCGTTATGGGGATGTCATTAGAGAGATATACCTATACGAAATATATGATGGCAAATTCAATTTAGTTAAATAGGAGGATTTTATGGAAAGAACACTAGTATTACTTAAACCAGATGCAATCAATAGGGGTCTTGTTGGGGAAATCATCAATCGTTATGAAAAAAAGAGTTTAAAAATTATTAAAATGAAATTTATTACACCGACGCGAGATTTATTACGCGCACATTATATAGAACATGAAGGCAAAGATTTTTTAGGTCCTCTTGTGGAATTCATGTATGATCATGTTATTGCCCTTGTTTTAGAAGGGGATAATGCCATTGATATTGTACGATTAATTAATGGTGCGACCAATCCAAAAGACGCAATGCCTGGTACTATAAGAGGTGATTTCTGTTTGAGCACCAAAGAGAATCTTGTCCATGGATCGGATTCAATGGAAAGTGCAGTAAGGGAAATTCCATTATGGTTTGATGAAAATGAGTAAAGATATTTGTTAAGAATATCCAAAAATGATATACTGCGATTATAAGAATTAGGGCCCTGAAGCAACTGTTTCAGGGCTTTTGACTGTTTAGTAAATAGAAAAGGAAGAATGAAAGAGGACAAGATGTTTCAAAAAGAATTATTAAAATGGTTTAAAGAAAATAAGAGAGACATGCCTTGGCGTGAAAGCTATGATCCCTATCATGTATGGCTATCTGAAATAATGCTTCAACAAACGCAAGTTGTCACTGTAATTCCTTACTTCAAAAGATATATTGAAAAATATCCGACGATAGAGGATTTGGCCAATGCAAATGAAACGGAAGTGCTAAAACTCTGGGAAGGACTAGGCTATTATTCGAGAGCAAGACGTTTGATTTCATGTGCCCAAGAAGTCGTATCTCAATATGATGGTAAAATGCCCATGGATTATAAAGCCCTTATTAAATTGCCTGGTATTGG
>JMSV01000118.1_pt1 | contig 11613 bp, 5 predicted proteins | sample 179021 | NCBI WGS metagenome assembly JMSV01 (sample SAMN02769581, study PRJNA246767) | bioreactor metagenome | isolation source: Culture-2 Bioreactor Bmz derived from microbial biomass from the upper 2 cm... | place: Germany: Bremen | collected day 87 after inoculation | reverse complement strand
ACCCGAAAATCGCAATACCAACGTCTACCGCCACACGGATCCCATGCAGGCCAAGTTTGCTTGGGCTGTTTACAAGGCGCAGGAAGGCCGATTTTTAAATACCGGAATTCTTACCGCCAAGACCGAGGACGCTGTGGATCAGGCACCGTACTTTGTTTACGATACTATCCTCGGGCATGGCATTCCTTATGCGACTTTGAGCCATGAGGGTAAAGCCATGCCTGAATTGGCCTGTTTGAACACCAAGGCCGCGCTAGGTCTATGGGTGCTTTTCAAATCAGATTACACCGATCTGCTCGCAGAAGTGGCCTCGACCATGTTTGAGCCGGGCAAGGGTTTTTACGTGGGCCGCTACGAAAAAACAGGTAAAATCAATCGGGCCATTACCATGAACGGTAACGGGGTAATCATGGAAATCCTGCTCTACAAAGTGCAGGGCAAGTTGCTTAAATACAGCAATAAAAAGAGTTATTGGGACAAGTTTTTTGAGAAAAATTCGCTGCCCTCTAAGGCATTACCGCCGTGGAAATATCAACCGTATATAACGATACATAAATATGACCCATAAACAATATATAGCTATACTAACCCTTATTATGCTGCTCCTACTGTCCGGGTGCGGAGCAGTCTATGAAACTGTTAAATGCGGCTTCGACTTCGATGACCGTGGCGATATTGTGCTGACCAATTGTCATCGTCTTTCGGATCGGGGGCAGTTGTTTGCCGAGGTGGCTTGGACATATTTTGAAAAAAATTACAATCCTCAAACTGGACTGATTAATGCGGCGGAGAATTATCCTTATACCTCCATTGGCGAGATTGCAGCTTACCTTTCGGCGCTGATTTCGGCCCATGAAATGGATATTTTAGATGAACGTCGTTTTTGTCAGCGGGTGGGTAAACTGGTGGAATGGCTCAATTCCATGGAACTTTATGCCGGGGAATTGCCTAACCTTATTTACAATTCACATACCGGGCGCATGGTCGGTTTTGATATGAAACCGGGTAAGGCCGGATTCTCGTCCATGGATATAGGCCGGCTTTTGATCTGGCTGCGGGTACTGAAGACCAAATACCCGCTTTTTGCCGAGGGCGTGGACCGGGCCATTTTGCGTTGGAATTTCTGCATGGTCATCGACAAGGGCGGTACCTTGCGCAGCGGGCGATTTGTAAACGGTAAGACGGAATTCATCCATGAAGGACGTTTGGGTTGGGAAGGCTATGCCGCACGCGGTTATGAAATGTGGGGCATTGATGTAAAGTCCTCCGTGCCTTCACCGCTTAGGTATATCGAGATTTATGGGCGCAAAATTCCGTACGACCCTCGTGATTCCATTACCACCGGGGTCCCGGTTTACCTGACTTCCACTCCTTTTTTGCTGGAAGGCATGGAGTTCGGCTCTTCGGATTTGGGCGAACCTGAAGAGCATCATAGCGGGGATGAAGCATTAGAGCGTAGCACCATTGCCCGTGGTATTTATGAGATTCAGGAAGAGCGCTACCGTCGCGAAGGGATCATGACCGCCCGCAGTGAGAATGGGGTTGATAAACCGCCGTATGCAGTTATCGGTACTATAACCGCCGAGGGCAAGCTCTGGCCTACCATCTCCCGTGGTGGGGAAATGCATTATGACCTAGCTATGTTTTCCACCCGGGCTATCTTTGGCATGTGGGCCATATGGGATACGGATTATACCAAATTCATCATGGCTGCTGCGGCCTGCTGTTCTTTGAAGAAGGACGTGGCTGGTTCGAAGGGCGCTATGAAAAAAACTGGCGTATCAACAAAGTTATGGTTTTGGAAACCAATGCGATGGTTCTTGAAGCGTTGCTGCATAGGCTGGACGGTGCGCTGGTGCAGGTTTCAAAAGAGCCGAGCTATATCGATTTTTACCTGCGTAAAGAGCTTCCAATGAGCGATTATCCGCGCTGTCTGCCGGGCCGTGAAAGGGAGGACATGTGATGCTTAAGTCTTTCCGCGTAATGCTGATAGTTTGTTTGTTGATCTTTACAGCATCAACTGTCCGCGCTGCTTTTGATGGTTTGGGACAGCTGGTTTCAAGTTCTACTTTTGCCGAGGCCGTGGCCCTTTACAAAAACAGTAAGTATGATCCGTCAGCTCTGTTACTGGATGATCTGGCCCGTAATCTGCGCGGAATTTCCCCGGAAGTGGGTGGATTGCTCTTTGTCATGGCTTCCCGGGCGGCGGAGAATGCCGGAAATGTGCGAGCCTATGAATTATGGGGTATGGCTACTGCCCGTTTTGCACGTGCTGGAATGAGCTGGCAGCAGGTCCGATCCACCTTGGATCAGCAGCTTGAGATGGCTAGGCTGGGGGCAGCTGGTCCTGCGGCGGTGGGGGCTGGGCAGTCGCCGGGTTTTGCTGGTTCGGCGGTAAATTTACCTTCGGAAGCGGGGCGTCTCTCCACGGCTTGGAAGCTTTTCGGTCTCAAACATTACCTGCGCCCTGCTCCAGGATTGCGACGTGAAATGACCGCCGATCAGATCTGGAACGAAATGGATGACGGTTCTGAAGGTTCGGTTACAGTCATTCCATATTCCGAAGGTGTTTGGGGGCAGCCACAATCTTCGGGCAAAATTAGTGAGCAGAATATCGGAGCAGGTCCGGTTTCGCGCTCTGTCTCGAACCAGAACCCTGCTGTGCTGCCTCATTTGAAAGATGTGCCCAATGATCACAGCGGAGCGGCAGCAGCTGCATCCTACGCCGCGTCCACGCAAAAGAAAAAGCCTGCTGTCAGCGAGCAATACATGCGAGCCGCGCGTATTGCATGGAAATATTTTCAGCGCAATTATCAGCCCGCCACAGGACTATACAACGGCCTTGATCTTTATCCGTTGACCACGGTCTGGGAAATAGGCACTTCACTTGCAGCCTTGAATGCAGCCCATCGTCTTGAGATCATAACTGACGCTGAATTCAGACAGCGGGCAGGGCTAATGTTCCAAACTCTGTCTTCCATGGATTTTTATAATAACGAATTGCCCAACAAACTTTATTTTGCTGATTCTGCACGTATGGTCGGGGAAGACCAGAAACTGACATCTATCGGTCTAGGCTGGAGCGGTGCGGACATTGGCCGTCTGCTGTTTTGGGTCAAGAAAACAGCTGATTTGCACCCGGAATTTAAGTCCATCAGCGATAAAATATTTCAGCGGATGCGCACAGAACGGCTGGTTAAGGATGGCAAAGTTTTCAGTCTGTCTCTTTTTTTGAATAAAGAACAGCTTCAACCGGATGAAGGTTTCGGACTGCCTTCATATGCTGCTGAATCTTTCAAACTTTGGAATCTGGATGCATGGAAAACACGCGATTATCGATCGCAACTGGGGTTTAAAGAAATGTACGGGATCAGAATTCCATTTAACAAATCCGGTCCGGCCATATCATCAACGCCGTTCACACTAATGCTTATGGAGCAGGGCAGAAGCGGAAGCGAACAGGACCGTATGATCCGTTCAATCTATGAAGTCCAGGCAGCACGGTATAAGAGGACCGGAAAACTGACCGCAGCAGACAGGGGCCGAATTGACCGCAGCCCGTGGGTGGCCCAAAGCGTGATTCTCAGCGCCGGGGGGAAGAGTGAGTGGCTGTGCTCCAGCCCCTATGCAGACAAGCCGTTGCCGCTTTTCTGGGCTTCAACTGCAACAGCTTTTTGCTGGGATGCGCTTTTTAATACGGCTTATACCCGCAAATTGGTGCAGGAATTAACTCCCCTGCATGACGAGGAAAAAGGGTTTATGTCCGGTAAATATGACAATGCACAGATAAATAAAGCGATTACCCTCGAAACAAATGGTTTGATTTTGGAATCCGCCATGTACAGGAGGAATTAATGAGATACTATCGACTGATTTTCGTGTTTTTAATCGTCTTGCTTTCCGGCTGCGCTAAATTTCCAACATCTGAAAATACAGTCATGCTTACTGTTTACGGGGATGTGAATCGGGTTTTTGAAACGAACAGCACCGAGATCGGTTCCATCAATGATTTCATTGAAACCCACCCGGAAATCAAGGTCAAAATCATTCCTGAATACAGCGAGTGGACCATTCATGAAGAAGCCTTGCGTATGCTGCGTGACCCGCAGGCTGAGCAGCCGGATATCATCGAAATGCCCGGAAGCTGGGCTGCGTCTTTTGCAAAGGAAGGCCTGCTTCTGTCAATCACCAAATGGTATGAGAGCCTGCCCCGTCGGGAAAGAATGGATTTTTTGCAACCTGCGGTTGCCGGTTATAAATGCGGGGAAGAGCTCTACGGGCTGCCCGCGTTGATAGGTGTGCAATACCTTTACGGGCGCAAGGATTTACTCCCGCCCTCCGGGCTGCCGCAGACCCTTGAAGAACTGGTCTTCGCTACCCGTTACATTAAGGAAAAGCACAATATTCAAGGGCTGATCTTTCCTTCCAAGGGGCTGAATCTCTACAAATTTTACTACACTCTGCTGCAGGTCGTGCTTGACGGTCAGGAAGAAGAGGACCGCCTTGCCGCGCACATAGCGACTTACAAGATCTTTAAGATTCTGGTGCAGGAAAATCAGCCGGATTATGAAAATTTTGACCATGTAGTGGCTGAGGGAGAATTCCGTTCGGGGCGCGCGGGCATGTCCATCAACGGCAATTATGTCTGGTATCTGCTCAGCCTTTCCAAGGAAGTTGGGTTTCCGGTCCACCCAGAGCATGTGACTGTCGGCTTCCTGCCCATGCTCAAACCGGAAGCGCACCGGGTCAACCACATCTGGACCCGTGGCTACGCTATCAACAAGCGCACTAAATATCCGCAGCAGGCCCTTGAACTGCTCCATCACCTCACCTCCGAACGGGCCGATTTTATGCGCCTCAAAAACAAGTACATCCTCCCGGCTCGCAAATCTGCCGAGCAGTATGGCGAAAAATTACCCGGCATGGTCCCGGAACCAGCCCGCGCACTATACAATCGCAGTAAAGGTGATCCCGGAGGCTTGGAATTGAACGAGTCCCCGGACAACTGGTACGACACCGCCAGCAAGATGCTTGAACTGCTCAAAAATGCTCTTACTGAAGATATGGAAACATTGAATTTTGCACGCAAGATGGTGGAGATAGAAAAGGGGACAACGAACTAGCACATATCCCGCAAACAAAGCGGAGAAGCCCTAATAAACGTTTTTGGTATTTTTGACCCCTTTTTTGAAAGATTGAAGGGCCGTTAGGGGCACTGGAGGCTTAACATGGTAAAAGATAATAATTATGCACTTTGGGCAATCCTGCTTCTGGCAACTGTGCTGCGCGTATACGGTATTGCTGACGAGAGTTTGTGGATCGACGAGGGCCAGACCGTTGCCTATGCCACTAAGAGTTTTGCCGGAATTATTGAATACTGCGCCCGGGATGTGCACCCTCCGCTTTACCTTTTGATCATGCGTATTTGGACCGATTTATTAGGCATATCGGAAACAGCTCTACGCATGATTTCGGCCATCTTCGGTGTACTGGCAGTTTATCTGACTTATAAAGTCGGCCTGCGGCTGATGAACCGTAACGGTGCATTGCTGGGGGCGTTGTTTTTGGCGGTTTCCTACATGGGTATCAATTTTTCACAGGAAGCGCGCAGCTATACCATGCTGCTTTGCACTATCCTCATGAGCTGTCATGGACTGCTTAAATTCATTGAGCGGCAGGACAGGTTTAATTTCGCATACTATGCCTCAGCCGTGGCACTTATGCTCTATATCCATACCTTCACCGTGTTCATCATAATATTTCATCAGATTTATTATATTGTGGACTGGTCGGGTAGACGTAGTGAACGCTTCAAACGGTTTGTAAACTGGGTGGGCGTGAACGTGGGCGCTCTGGTTCTGTTCGGCCCGTGGATGTACTTTCTACTCAAACAAGTGCTGGCCAAGCTGGGCGGTGAAGGCCCCGGCTCATGGGTCATGGTTCCGGACCACATCACCGCTTACCGGACTTTTATCCAGCTTGCGGGCGGGGTGTTGCCGCTGTCAGTTGTCGTGTTGGTTGTGCTCGGATTTATAATTGTGAAGCTGGTTCCGGCTTTGCGAAAACGCTTCTGTATTCCGCTTGGAATCCCTGCAGAAACCCGGACCGTGTTATTTTTGGCTCTCTGGTTTCTGTGCGCAGTGGTTACTCCTTTTGCGGTATCACTGGTGCTCTCGCCAATCTATGTGGAGCGTTATGCCATACAGTTCCTGCCCGGCTTCTGCATGTTTCTGGGGTTGCTTATGTCCGGGTTTACACCTGTATTTTTGCGCTCGGCAGCGGTGGGAATGTTTCTGGTTGCCACGGCCCACGGGCTTTGGCTTTATTACACCACTTATGACAAGGAGCAGTGGCGAGAGGTCACGCAATTCATTGCCGAGAACATCAAACCCGGCGAGGCCGTGGTGCTCAGTGCTCCGTGGATTTATGAACCGTTTACCTACTATTTTGGTGACGACGGTGATCCGAAAATTATTCAGGCTTTCAGTCATGTGGATTTGCGTGGTGAGACTGATAAATACGATACAATCTGGCTGGTGCAGGCCCATGAATTTTTTTCCGACCCCGGTGGAGAAGTTCCGGCCTTGCTTTCGGAAAATCGACTCATCAAACAGCACAAGGATTTCAAGGAAGGGGTGAAGACCAACCCTATTCTAGTCCATTTTCAATCCATCAGGGCCACCAAGTATGATGCTGGACGCATGCATGATTACTTGCGTGACGGAGATGATGGAACAACTGCAGGGACAGCACAAACAAGCTTAGTATATGGGCTCGCGGACAGCTTGATCATTGAAAGAGAAAACATCATCCAAACCGGAGAAAACTCCTTTAAAGCCGGTCCTGATTCAAGGTTGCGATACAGATTTGCACAAAAGATAAGAGCGGGAGAGGGGGCCATATCCTTTCGCATCCTGCCGGAATGGAATGATGATAAAAGCAAACGCATGCTGCTCATGGCCAAGGGACCGAAATGGGATAAGGGTTCCGTATTTCTGGAATTAACCCCCGATGAAAAGTTGCAGGCCATTTTCTTCAGAGACGGATACAGCGGCATGGTACAGGGGCCGCCTGTCAAATTTTCAAAGCAGTGGCACACGTTGACCCTTGTATGGGAACGGACAAAAGCACTGATCTATCTGGACGGCAAAGAATACGCGATTGCAGGATTGCCGAAACCGTTCCAGTCGGATTTTAAAACTTTGCATCTGGGCGCAGACCACCAGAATAATTTCTCGGCCCCGGCCCAGTATGACGACTTGATGATCTTTGAGGTTCCGCTTAACGAGTCTCAATCTTCAGAGTTGCATGAAAACGGCAAAGGCTCACCTTTATATTGGTATGATCTGGATTTGGCTGGTCGGCGAACTCCCTCAACAAAAGCTAGTGGTTTTGTGTCTGGTCGGGAGCAATTCTTTACTGCCGTCGTTCCGAAAGATAATTCATCTGGCCCCTATTCCGGAAAAATTAGTTTCACTTTCATCCCTGATTGGTCCTCAGAAGACGGGAAACAGCGAGTGCTGCTGGCCTTTAACGGTCAGGATTGGAACCGAGGTTCCATGTATCTGGAAAAGACTCCACAGGACTTTCTGCAGCTTATCCGTTGGGCGAAAGGTAAACCTTCCTGCGTAATCGGTCAGGAAATCAAAGCCTGGAAGGCCGGAGAAGCACATGAAATCAGTGTCTCATGGACCGCTGGAACCATCCAATTATCCATTGATGGCAAAGAGCAGAGCGGCATATGTGATCCAAAATCACGGTCAGTATTCAAGTCGTTGAGTATCGGCAACAGTCTTGGGGGGGGGCTTCCGGCTGAGGGGAAATATTCATCAGTGTCGCAAACTGTAATTCAGTAATTGAATAGCTGTCAGTTTAATTTTGTGGGACGGTAAAGGTAGAAATAGCGTCCGCTAAGGGACGCAAATCTGCGTTCAAAACTCGGTCATTTTAGGTGTGAGCCTTTTATCTTCTTTGTTGCCGTTTTTTCGATACCAAGAAGTCGGAATTTGTAATTTTCTTTATCCGTCCTGAGATATTAACCGAGTTTGTATTCAGATAGTATTTCTCGCTGATGATATTGAGCGCGTGACTTCATCCTTCGGGGCAGGGTGTATCAGGTTTTTTTTGAAGCCAAACCTCATTGCCGATGATTGATATGGGACTTTGTTGCTGAGTACCCTATGAATTCTATGTTCATGAGTCAGGTTGTTAAAGGGATGACATCCGATATTTGTCCATCTTTCTGTATAAGGTGGCGCGGGATATCCCGAGGAGTTTGGCAGTAAGCACCCGGTTGTTGTTTGTCTTTTTCAGAGTATCTTCAATCGTTTTACGTACCACTTCATCTAAAGTGCCGCCGGACCGGAGTGTTTTTACCGGTACAACCTGCGGCATCCCTAAATGCCGGACTTCTATGGTTGTCCCGCTGCAAAGATGAAGAGCCCTTTGTATGCAATTCTCTAGTTCCCTGACATTCCCAGGCCAAGGATAGTTGAGAAGCATATTTTGAGCTTCAGGGCTGAGAGCTGGAGATTTTGCAGATCCCTCAGTCAGGAACTGCGAAGCTAAGAGGGAAATCTCCTCCTTTCCCCTTTCTCTAAGAGGAGGGATATGAACATTAAATACGTTAAGTCGATAATAAAGATCCTGCCTGAATCTGCCTTCTTCAATAGCAGTAGGCAAGTCTACATGGGTGGCTGCGATGATCCGCGTATCCACTTTAACTGGTTTGTCTGCACCTATACGGTATACTTCACCACTTTCAAGAACTCGGAGCAGTTTCACCTGCATCCTGTGAGGCATATCGCCTATTTCGTCTAAAAGGATTGTACCTGTGTTGGCCAGCTCAAACTTGCCGGGCTTACCCCCCTTGGATGCTCCTGTGAAAGTTCCATCCACATACCCGAACAGTTCGCTTTCGAGAAGGTTGGCTGGGATGGCACCACAGTTGATAGGAATAAAAGGATTCTGCTGTCTGGTACTCTGGTTGTGAATGGATTGGGCAAAGAGCTCTTTCCCGGTACCTGTCTCCCCCTGAAGCAGCACGGTGCTATCTGAAGAGGCGGCCCCTTTAGCCAACTTTAAAGCCTCCAGGAAAGCGGGAGAAGATCCAGCTATTCTGTCGAAAGTAAAAAGAGCTCTTGTGCCGGCAATATTTTGCGCCAGTTTATAGATATCTTTGACCTCGTTAAAAGAAATAACGGCTCCCAATAGTTCTCCCTTCTCCGAGGTAACCAATTGGACCGTATGGATCAGGCTGATGCTGTGGTTTTTGACTTTTAGGCGAACTTCTTTATTAATCCAGTTTTCCGGGTGTTTCGCCACATGCTCCAGATCGATATTAAGTCCCTGAAGCACAGACAGGGGGCTGTTTTCCAGATCATCCACTTTCAAGATCTGGGTCCCTTTGCGGTTTACCCGCCAGATATGCTTTTCACTGTTGATTATAATCAGTCCAATCCTGGAGAAAGAAATCGTCTGATCAAGAAAATTAAGATTAGCAGCAAGCTCCCGGTTTCTTCGCAGAACTCTAAGTTGTTGTTCTGTAGCACGAGCCGCAGTGGTTACCATATAAAGGGTATGAGCGTGGGCGTGCTTGGAAGAGCCGAACACCGCAATTATACCGATAAGCTTTTTATCCTTACCGAATATCGGGGCGGTTGAACTGGTCATGCCGTGGGCCTGAAGGCAAAAATGTTCGTCATCCACAAGCTGAATGGGGATTTTAAGTCGATGTGTTAGAGATATAGCAGTTGTACCAACATCCTTTTCCGTCCATCGGTACCCAGGGACACAATTTCTGGCAACGGAGTCCTCAACCAATTCCTCCTTACCTCGAATATAGAGGATGTAACCATCTGAATCTACGGCAGCAATAATAAAATCATTGGGAGACAGAAGTTTGTAGAATTCCTCAAACTGGGGTTTAAGAATGTCCAATAGTTTCTCGTTTTGTCGCCGTCTTTCGGATAGGCCCGCCGGGGAGAGCATCTTTTGGTGCTTGTTTCTATGGATAGGATCAATCCCATACTCCATCGATCTCTGACATGAGAGGTAAATCTCTCTCTTCATAGCCTCCGTGCTAATTATCTGCCCTTCATTTAAGCCTATAGCTGTCTCTTTTTCATACATATTAAAATTATCCTAAAATATAGTACTGGTTTAGAGTTGCAGATCTGATTATTTTTTTATGATTCGCCTTTTGAGGATCTAATTTAACAAAAATGATTTTTTACTGACAACTATGTAGTGATGATGCGGCAGTATATTACATTAATGTCTATATGTAAGGCAAGTATGTCTTAAATTAAGACATGTCACATTGTGAGACACTGTGTTCAACATCTCCATATAGTTCGTATTTATTTGATTTTGATAACTACGGTGTCTCAAAATAAGACTATTTTAACATGAACAATAGATCAATAGAAAGAAGCATATCTGCTAAATATTTAAGTAATTAGTATATAAATATTATATGAATACAAGATGTTAGATGGAAATGTAAGGTGAATTAAATAGGTGTGGCACCTCTTTTGCTTAGTGTGAGCGAAAGCATTGGCATCGGTCTCTCGGGCCGAGAGCCTATAAAATATTGTTAACTGCCGGAAATACGGCAAAGGAGAGTGCTAGTGCAAACAGCGGATGTTTTAATCATCGGCGGTGGCATCACTGGATCCTCAACAGCTTTGGGGCTTGTACGCAAGGGAGCCGGTAAGGTGCTGCTCTTGGACGAACAACTCAAGAGTCAACGGTTGTCCCGTGGGAATTTCGGCTTGACTTGGTTCATGTGCAAAGGTGCGGGATATCCCGGTTATTCGCTGTGGTGTCGAAAGGCAGCAATTGCATGGCCTGAATATGCAGAAATCCTCGAAGGTGAGACTGGATACAATATTGAATTAGACTGGACCGGCGGCGCAGTGCATGCCTTTGAGCAGACGGAATTGGATGGCTTTTCACGATCTGTAGAAACCATTCGGGAAGGATGCAGCAGCAAAGGCATTGATTACCCCGTGGAAGTTCTGGACAGGCAGCAGTTCGCTGAATTGATGCCTAAGATGACTCTGGGAGAAGATGTTGCAGGCGGTATGTATACCAGGGAACAGGGACATGTGAATCCCCTGAAACTCCTCGGAGCGGTCAGGAGCTGCTTTCAAAAGCTGGGCGGAGTTTATCATGGAGCACAGGGAGCAAAAGAAATTATCCCGCAGTCCAATGGAACTGTTCTCGTTAAAACAACCACAGAAACATATGAATGTCGGAAGCTTGTAATTGCCGCCGGACACGGTTCAGCCAGACTAACGTCAGCTCTTGGTGAAAAACTCAATATCTACCCACAGCGGGGGCAGCTTATGGTCTCGGCTCGCTGCGAACGCAAACTCGATATTCCTCTGCTCAGCGTCCGCCAGACTCAGGACGGTACTTACTTGCTCGGCTTGTCTACTGAGAATACCGCTTTAGATGCCGGGGTTACTGCTGAGGCTATGAAATCGCAAGCTGCCAATGCGGTGCGCATTTTTCCGGAGCTGGCAAATCTTAATTGGGTTAGAGGCTGGGGAGCTATCCGCGTTATGACACCGGACGGAGGTCCCATTTACAGCAAGATTCCGGGGG
>JMSV01000117.1_pt1 | contig 11813 bp, 3 predicted proteins | sample 179021 | NCBI WGS metagenome assembly JMSV01 (sample SAMN02769581, study PRJNA246767) | bioreactor metagenome | isolation source: Culture-2 Bioreactor Bmz derived from microbial biomass from the upper 2 cm... | place: Germany: Bremen | collected day 87 after inoculation | reverse complement strand
CTTAGAGGTTAATAACAGACAGTCTATTTAACATTTTTATGAGGATTAAATGAAGTTAGCACTTCTCTTTTTGTAGCTAGTGTAGACTACTTTATATCAATGTATTAGCAAGAAAAAGGGTGAAACTAATCAATATTATAACTTGTACTGGGCATAATTATCAACTTAATATATAATTGTTAATACAGATAAAATAAGTAATCGTTGAGCGTTTGAAAAATTGTAATTAATGGTATATACTTACTAAAAAGACATGTAAGCATGAATTTCTAATTTTAATGAGGTAACAATGAATTTTGTAAGACTATCCGAAAAATATCCTGAAACAGAATTAAATATAAATAGTAATAAGAGTGAGTCTATAACGGTGCATCAGCTCCAGTGTTTAGGTGATTTGAAATATGACCATTCAAAGGGCATTGTTTCAAATTTATCTAGTGACTATCTTGATGGTTTTTTTAATATAGGTTGTGAAATCAATGCTGATTTGTTGCTAACACCTGAATGTTCAATTCCATTTGATTATTTAAGAAAAATCATTGATAATAATGTAAAAGGGCTAGAATATAATAAGCTATGGTGTTTATGCTGTGAGGGCGTGCCTTACACAGAATTTCGCAATTACATAAATGAATTGGATGGCGATTCGAATATCGATTTAGTTTGCGATTTGAAGGGAATAGACTTCAAAATCCATGTAAACTCTATATGGTATTTTTTCAGAACATCAGAAGATAAACTTGTAGTTGTTATACAGTTAAAAATGTTTCCAATGAAAGACACTTATCATGAGCATGAAGCTAGAGATTTAACGCAAGGAAAGACACTATATATATTTGATTTATTCAATGGCTCAGCGAATCAATTTGTTTCATTAATATGTGCGGATGCGATTAGAATAGACAAAAATAGTTTTTTAGCTGAGTTTTCTAACAAATGTTTGTTAGTTTTTAATCCTCAGCTAAATACAAATCCCAAGGCCGATAACTTTAGACATTTCAGACAACAACTATTCTCTAGCAATGAAATTAGGGGGGCGAAACGATATATTTCTTTAAATTGGTCGCAAGGTACAATGCTACATGGTCGAAAGCATATACATACCAGTGGAAGCGGATATTATTGCAACTACGGTGCGATTGATAGTTTATCAAGCATAAAGGATATTGAAAAAAGCAAACGTGCATTAACACTGAGAGAAAAAGCTCATGCTCATGGTGTGTATTATTCTTATGAGGGTAATAATCATTACAATATTTGGAGTTTTTCAAATCAACAGCATATAATATCGTATGTCATCAACAAATACGAAGTTATAACTATACCAGAAAATATGCTAAGTAAGATTGATCCTATAATAATAAATAAGCACGTATACCTAGAAGATAAAAGAAAATGGGAACAGATAGATGTTGATTGTGTAGATAACAAGAGATTTTTTGGCACAGAAGAACTACTGAAATCAAATCTTCCATATCAATGTCCAGAGAACTGTAGTAAAAAAAGTTGCCAATTAGTACAAAATGACTATTTTATTGCGTTATGTTTTGGTGGAAGATGTTCTAAAGAATTATTTGCAAATAATGAAATACTCAACCGAACAATAATTTATTTATGCGAAGGAAGTAAAAGAAAGCAAGCTAAAAAAATAAAAAGATTGAAAAAATTATTTACGCTTATAGAAGAACGAAATATGCCAAAAACATTAAAGCCGATGTTTGAAAATTTTAAATATGATTTTAACGAAAAAATTTTAGAAGAGCCAGCCTATAATGTCAAGTTTTTAGATGAGAGATATCCATACAAAAAAGGCATAATAGCCATAATGTTAGAAGACTGCTCTATAAGTGAAGTTAAAAATACATATGCAGAGCTAAAATCTATGACTATCAAAGATTACTATCAGCAAATAGTGCTATATTATAGTGAGTTTGGAGACGGATTTCAATATTATCATGAGCCATATGAATCGGAATATTCAGATAAATTTACACCGCAAAATCCAGACTACGTTGTCGATACGACTTCAATATCAAAAGGATAATAAATATGAATGAAAATTATTACGCTAATTCAATAAGAATCGAAAAAAAACAATCAATTATAACCTTTAATGATATGCCAATCAGCGTTGAACTCATTAATAAATTTTATGTGATAAATGAAACTATCATCTCTAGGATATATTATTTGCATGTTGATGAACATATAGTGAATATCATTGAAAAAGGATATTTTAACGACCTTCAAAAAGAAGTGTTAGCAGAAGATTTTTACTCGTTAAAAGAAGACTTGCGGTGGAACTTGTATTTAATATTAATATCAAATAAAGATGTTTTTACGTCAAAAAGGCGTTCTGAAATTTTGAGGGATGATAATTATGCGAGAAAATTTATTTTATCACAAATTGAGTTTGAAAATTTCATAACACCTAGCTTATCAATAGATAATAACGATTATGATAGTAGTATTTTGAATAATTGGCACAATACTTTAGAAAAATCAAACCTTGCTGGATGCCTCTATTCCGAATGTAACAAAGAAAAAGTTAAGAGGTTTATCGAGCAAGATAAAGCTATAAACCCTGTTGGACGAAAATTAAAAAGAATAGGCAAATTGAAAAAATTAGAAGCTCTAAGTATAAATAGAATCAATTATTTAGAATTAAAAGGTTATAGGACTCATTGCTTTGACGATTACAATAAAATAAATCTAGCAAGAGTTAATTTGTTATGCGGTACAAATGGTTCTGGTAAGACGTCTATCTGTGATGCAGTTGAAACAGTTTTAACAGGAGCTGATAAAACTGCACAAGATGAACAAGACTTGACAATTCATTATAATGATATGCATGATATGTCGTCACAAATAAACAATGATGAAAAAAGGTTAAGAGATTACAACTGGTATAATAGTGTTGTTTCTGGATACAATGTTCCTCTTAGATCTCATTTTGAATCAACCAATTACTTTCAGTCTAATATAGTAAATAGTAATAATTTGGGCAATAATATTAATCAGTTTTTAGAACGCATTTTGTTTGGTGATGAATTTGAAATGTGCAGAAATTTTATAAACAACTATACCAAAGAATTTTCAAGACAGCAAAAGACTTTAAGAAAAGAAAAAAAAGAGATTTTGAATTCTTTAAAAGATATTACTATTAACCCAGTAAACAAAATTGAGCAATTTGAAATAATTAGATTAATAAATAATCTAGGTTTTATTCATCAAGATGAACATGCAGGTAATTTTGATGATTTCTATCGTATCAAAGCTATAAAACATGATGTTGAAATATTAAGTAACTTTATTGCAAAACATTCTCTAATAACAAAATCAGAGTTTGAGAAATTAGAATATTCATCAGTTAGTAGTAAAAATATAATAAATGAATCTATCAATAAAAATAAAGATACAGAAAGTAAAATTACAGAGAATGAGAAAAAGGTGAAGTCCAAAAATTCAAGCCTAATTAATGCTATTGATGAATTTGATTTTATGAAACAGGTTTTTGATACATATGAAAGCCACTCTCACACGGTAAGTGGTATTTCAATAAACGACTATATTGCTAATTATGAAAAAGAATCAAAGGATGTAGATAGGCTAAAAAAAATATACGAGATTTTTTATAATAAATATAGGATTATGCCTGAAGTTATAGAAACTTATGATGAATATAGTATTCACTCTGATATAATTGAAAATAGTAAAATGTTAAGTAAAATATCTGATAATATTGAGAAGATATCTAGCATTGGGGAAGAAATTAATGGTATTATCGAAACGCTTTATTCTAGCATGGTTAATGATGATATTACATTCAAATCTTGCCCATTATGCGGCAGTAGCTTCGAAAATGAAGATGCTTTGTTTTCAGCTATTAACAAGTCTCGAAAACTAGATAAAGACATCAAACAAGATTTGGAAACTTTGTACAAGAGACGCCAAGAGTACGAAAAAATAGATAGCGATCTTAACAAACTCTTATCAAAGATAAAAGTAAATGAAGAATTTTCTTTATTAATGGACAGTATAATACATGGATTCAGTTTACATGATTATCAATATTCGCATACAGATAATTCTTTAAAAAGTAGATATGCTTTTATAATGGAGACAATAGAAAAAATATCACAAAGATCAAGCAAGTTATACGAAAAAAAAATATTTATGAAGATTTCCAGTCTCTCATTAGGCAATATGATAAAAGTGAATTTGATGGATTTAACGAAACTGACTTTAAGGATTATTACTTGGTAAAAATAGGAAAACTTAAAAATCAAATAGAAAGTACAAAAGCTGATATAGATAGAATTAAAAAAGAGATAGAAGATTTAACTATAAAAATTAAAATAATTGATGATTCGAAACTAATTGAGAGCAATTCTATACTTAATGAAATTGCTGATGTAAAAAACTGCCTAGATAATATATATTGTTATTTTGAAAAAAATAAAGTGGATAAAGACTTTAAGAAATTCATCTATCTTTACAATAAATCTATAGAGAGTTTAAATACGTTTGATGAATATACGCAAACACTAAAGGGTAATGAAGAAAAATATAAAGCTAAACAAACTATGGAATCAAAGTTATCTAAAATTGAGAATAGTATATCTAGATGTAATGTAGCATTAGATTCGTTTGAAAATTTAGAAAAATCGGATGATATTTTAGCTAAGTTTGTTAAAGAGAATGCTCAATATATAGAAAAAACATTTAAGGCAATTCATCAGCCTAAAGAATTTAAAGATATAAATATTACGGATGGAATAATTACTTTTAAAAGGAATTCAGGAGATGGTTTAATTGTAAAAGAAAATGAAATGAGCACAGGTCAGTGCATCGCATTATATACAGCTGTACTTTTAACTCTATTTAACGTATCACAGAACGCACCTAATATAATTATTTTTGATGAACCAGTAGCAAATTTAGATGACTTGCATCTTCTCAGCCTTATTGACATTATTCGGGAGTATGTACTGAATGGCATACAGGTTATTTTCACCACTGCTAATCCAGATATAGAAAAAATATTTAGGAGAAAATTCAGTTTCTTAAAAGAAGAGTTCCGAAAAATTGAGTTTGCACGTTTTGATTGCAATAAAACAAAAATTAAATCATGCACATTTTTACCAAACAAAGAAGAATGTATTTTGTTAGACAATTGAATTTAATAAATAAGCTAAATCAATATAGATATATTCTATAATTAACCTCTATATAATTTATGGAGATTTTTGTTATGAAGACAAAATACACAGACAGTTTCAAGAAAAAAGTAGTAAGGGATTATATGGATACATAGTATAAGCTATTCCAGCAGACAAATACTTGTAATACATAACCACCAAATAATCCTAAATTATTTGATGGTTTATATAAATGCTATAATTCATTAATATTAATTATTACTTGCATTTTCATGATTAAGGTTCTCTTATATTCCAATATATACAAAATAAAGTGTTGTTTACACGTAGATTTTATCTTGTCTGTCAATATAGTTTGTAGAATGTATATAAATTGATATTATGCATTCTGCCATTTCATGATTTAAATCTTTTTTTCAACATGGATTTTGCAAAATAAGTATTAATATATGAAAAAAACATAGATTAGTTGTTAATTACAACAAATAAAGCACTGATTACTACAATTATATTTAAAAAATCCTATAAAAATGATACGCTAACAATTCTGTAATTTAAAGCAAAAATAGAAAAATGGATATATTAAAACACGTTTATAGAAGGTTTAATTACTAAAATAAAGTGTTTTAGTTTAGACCTTAGCACTACAAATTATTTGTAGTTTTTTACTAAATATTTTTTAGGAGTTTTGACATTTGAAGATATCAAACATATTGAAAAGAGCATTATCTATATTATTAGCATTTATATTTGTGTATACAAGCACGTTTAGTGGCTATGACTTAACAGCATTTGCACAAGAAAAGGATGCGGTTAGCGGTTTTAGCGAAGACAGCATTTTAGTTGAAGAAACAGATGAATATAAGATATATCAAAATAGCGATGGATCAAAAACGATGGTTGCAGATTTTGAAGAGGAATCAAAAACTAAAGTGAAAGAAGGAATCACTTACTCATCTGAGAATAGTGAATTTTCTTTGGAAAGCAAAGACGATACAGTAGATGTTTATTTAAATGGTGATTTAGATCAAGGAGAAGCTACTGTCTTGCTTGAAAATGAGGGGCTTGAAATAGAGATTACGCCAATAATCTCTGAAATTAGTGATGAAGATCAAAGTGAAGATGGGATTACTGGAAGTGATGACGAAGAAGAACTGTCTAGTCAGGAAAATACAGTTGAAGACCAAACAGAAAATGAAAGCAATAAAGAAGAGGCTAATAATTCTGAGGAAAACACTGATAGCGAAAGTGATGAAGAAGATGAGCCATCAGAAGATGGTGCAGATAGTGAAGAATCTGATCAAGATAAAACAGATGGAGAACAAATAATAAATGAAACCAACAACCTTGATGGGAACACGGAAAGTACAAATGATGATTCATCTGATACACAAGAAGATCAAAATAGTGAATTAAACGAAAATCAAGAAAACACTAATGATGAACAAACTATTGAAGAGGAAGAACAGCAAGTTTTAGTCCAAGAGGAATCTGATGATATTAATAACGATGGTGAAGAAGTTTCTGATAACAAGGAAGAAGATACTCACTTAGAAAACTCGAATGATGAGGTAAATGAACAACTAGATATAGAAGCAGATGAAGATGCACCGAGCCAAAAAAGAGATGGAGAAGAATCTGATGATAACTCAGAGGAAGATTTACAGTCAGAGGAATCGACAGAACCGATAATAAAAGATTCTGCCAGCAAAGAGGCGGAAGATAGTGAAACTAGTAATGAAGTTGAAGACGAGCCTCAGAGTGAAGCTGATAATCAAGAAACCGAAGAGAGTAGTGATCAAGAAAACGTTGATGAGGATGAAATCAAGGATGATATTGAACAAGAGAATGATGATAATCAAGAGCAACTAGAAAAAGATGTGGATCAAGTTCAGCAAAATGAAGAAAGTGAAATAGAAACTAACTTAGAAAATTATTCGTCCTATGATCGTTCATTTGAAAAGGTTATTTACACAGATGCATTTACTGAAGGTATAGATATTGAATATATACCGATTACGGGCGGCGTAAAAGAAAACATTATTATTAATAACAAAGTAGATATAACAACTTTTAAGTATGTTTTAAAGTTAAATGGGCTTCATACACATGTATTCTACGATAAGCATGAGGACAAGAATAGAATTTTGTTATTGGATGATGATGAAAGTATAAAATACACGATTACTGCACCATATATGGTAGACGCTAGTGGAAAAAAGAGCTATAAAGTTGATTTAGATATTGAAGAATCGTCGCAGGATGACAAGGTTTATTTGATTGTCAAGCCAAATTTAGAATGGATTAATGATGAGTCAAGAATATACCCAATAATAATTGACCCAGAATATACAAGGGTTGGTTCAAGCGATATAATTGACAACTCTGCAGGCTCAGGTATGGGGTGGGTCGAACCGTATGATGGTACTAGCATTGCTATTGGAAAACATACGATTTACGATGGTGATCATCAATTTCAAGCATATGTTAAGCCAAATTTGCCTAGTTTAAGTGATGTGCTAATAATAGATGCTCAAGTGAATATGAGGAAAACGAGCGGTGGAGCAGCTACTGTAATCATAAACGCTGTAAGTGGTGAGTGGTATGAGCATACACTTACATGGGATAATAAACCTACTGACGTGGAGCTTGTTTCTAAAACTGAAGTTGGAGATCAGAATGGGTATTATGCTTTTGATTTAACAAAGTATGCACAAAGATGCTACCCTAATGGATATTATCAAGCAAGTAAAAACGATGGGTTTAGTATACAAAGGGAAGATTGGGCTGGTGGTAAAATATACTTTTATTCAAGCGAGAGTTCGCATTCTCCTCTAAGCTTTACAATGACTTTTAACCAAATTGTTGATATGCCTGCACCGACGCTGTCTGCACATTCTATGGGAAATAGTTCGGAGCAAGGTTATGTGGATGTATCTTGGTCAGCAGTTTCTGGTGCAACCGAGTATGCGATTGCTGCCTACAATGGTTCTGAATATGAAATAGTTGATACTGTTGCTGGAACATTATGGAGCAGTAAAGGTAAAGGTGTATGGCCAACTAAATCAGAAATTGATGGTGGTGTGTATAATTTGCACGATGATGGTAGTGGAACAGATTTAGCCACAATTCCATCCAATGTGTATATAAATTCACCATCTAGTACTTATAATAACAGCCTAAAATATTTTTTCAAGGTAATACCATATAATGAAGATGGACCTATGTCCGTTCCTCTTAGATGTGCTGCTAAGAGTATCAAACTTCCTGATGCAGTTGGACCAAGCAAACCAGTAGTATCAGTTGTTCCTTCATCATATTCAAATAACAGTACACACTTAGTTTCTTGGTCGAGTATTACTGACTATGATGGTACCAATGTTGTGGATGGGAATATATCCAAAGTTGAATATAAGATTGATACTAGTAGTTGGATTGATACAGGAAAATCTGATACTTCATATAATAATTTTGAAATAGATACATCTTTATTGGGTGATGGAGATCATATTTTATACGTTCGTGCTGTTGATAATAGCGGTAATGAAGGAGAGGTTGGATTAAGCCATATTTATGTCGATAGAACTGGCCCTGATTCACCAAATATAACAGTAATATCCGATTGGTATAAAGAAAGCATAATGGACATTTCTTGGGCGAGTGTATCTGATCTAAGAGGTTTGAAGCGGATTGAGTATAGGTTTGATAGTGATGCAACTTGGCTCTATACTGGTGAAAATGTTTCACCATATAGTGATTATCCTCTAAATGTTTCAGGACTTAGCGATGGTACGCATACTGTGCATTTAAGGGCTGTTGATACTTGTGACAATGATGGTGATGCTGTTTCTGCTCAAATTAAGATTGATAAAACCGATCCAAGCTTTAATAACTTTACTAGCTCTGCTACATCATGGAGCAATTTGGACAATGTAACTCTTTCATGGTTGAATGTTGCGGATTCGCATAGTGGTATAAGTGCACTTCAATACAAGATTGATAGCGGTGTGTATAATAATCTTGGTCTAATAGATATACAGAAAGTGATTGATGTATCGAGTTTTGCTGATGGAACGTATGTTGCTACATTGAAAGCTACTGATAATGCAGGTAACACATTTGATGATTCTGTTGATATTAAGCTTGATAAAACTAAACCAACTAATAGTGTAATTAGTCCTGTTGAAAATGACTTAGTAAAAGGTTTAGTAGAAATTTGGGGAAGCTCTGAGGATGTGAATCTTTCGAGCACTCAATTGAAAGCTCATAGATATAGTAGTGATAATATATTTATTGAAACAATTAGTATTCTTTCTGATACTAATAGCTACAACAGCGATCTTCTGGGCATATTAGACACTTCTTCTTTTGATGAAGAAGATAAAATTAAAATTGAGATACAATCCACAGATTTAGCAGGAAATATGACAACGTCGGTGGTAAATGTTCAAATCGACGCTGATTCCGTTGCTATTGATCCTTTGATTACAACTAATGAGCCTGTTAAAAATGAGACAGTAGATGAAATAGAAGAAAGAGTTGCTTATGAGCGAGAATCTGGAGCTTCAGGCTCAATCGCTGAGCATAACCTTTTTGTCGACGGTGATTTTTTTGAAAATGACACTGTCGGACATTCACTAAAACTCCAATCTCTATTATACGAAGAAAACAGTTTGCATGATATTGCTGTAGTCGCTAAAAATTCAAGCGGTGATTTTGAATACTCACAGGGACTTGCCAGACACAGTGTATTTGTCGATACACTTTCGGATGACTCATATGTTGCCTCAAGTGAAAATATCATATTCGAAAGCGATGGAGCAAAACTAGAAGCAGGGAAAACCAGTGGCTATTTGATAACAAAACCTATTAGCTTTTTAGAAAGTGATATTGTATATACACTAGATATTCCAAGTACAATTGCTTCATCTACAAGTCTTAACTATAAAATATCATTTGATAATGGTGCATCTTGGGAAAGTGTGTCCTTAAATAAAGATGCAATCATAATTTCTAAAGATAAAGAAGCGTTAATTAAGATTGAATTTAATGGAACAAGCTCAAAAACTCCAGTAGCCAAAGGAGTGGATTTAAGTGCTGTAAAGATTTTTTCTAAATATTACGTTAAAGTTAAGTTTATGAATAAGCCAGAGAACTTAACTGAGGAAGAAAACAAGAGTGAGTATATTAAGATTGCTTGGGATGAAAACGTTGATAGTGAAGTGAAATACAATGTTTATCGTGGAGAAACTTCTGATTTTGCTGTTTCCTCTTCAAACTTGGTGGCTGAGAAGATCAGTGATAATTTTTATGAAGATACTGATGTTGAAGAAGGAACTAAATACTTTTATAAAGTTGAAGGATATAAGGACTTTGGTGTAAGCGACCCATATATATCTGAAAGAGTAAGTGAAGCATCTGAAATCGAAGTTGATGCATATGCAACACCACCATCCAGTTTAGAAAAGCAATATTCTACGGCTACTGAAGGTGATGGGGAAGAAAATGCACTAAACGATCATGAATGGGGTGATCCAGAGGAAATTGAAGCAGCTGAAAGTGCTAATAGCATTTATGGTGGTGATTATACCGTTAACCATGAATTGGAAGCGCCAACGGGCTTAAATGAAATGAACGAAAGCATGTTGGGTCAAAGACAAGTTTGTGCTGCTGGTTTTGAGCCGATTAACTTTAATACTGGAAACTTTTTTATGGAAAGCTTAGATGCTGAATATTCAAATATGCCAGGGCTTAATGAAAATATTATTAGAACATATAATGTACAAACAGATGAAAACAATGGTCCGTTCGGTAATGGTTGGTCATCGATCTTTTCTATGCACTTAAAAATTTATGATAATGGTGATGTTGGATTAATTATGCCAGATGGTCACTTATCAATGTTTAGGTTGGGATCAAATGGAATGTATATTTCCGATGATGACGAACAGCATGAACTGAATATTGAAAAGCCAAATTATGTTGTGACCAATTTGGATGGAACAAAATATGTCTTCGGTAGTGGAGGATTATTAAAAGAGATAATCAGTAGTAATGGTAATAAAGATGTTGTTTCATATGATGAAAACGGACTTGTAAAAGAAATAGCTTTATCTAGTGGTGAAAAGCTGGATATAAACTTAGATGAAAATGGGCATATCATAGGTGTTATTTTACCGAATGATAATGAGCTTAAATATACATATAAAAATGATATGTTAACCAGCTTTACTGATACGGCAGGAAACATCATAAGATATAAATATGATGAAAAAGGTCGTATGAACGAGTGGTACGATAAAGCTGGAGCAAGGCAAGTTAAGAATATATATGATGATGAAGACAGAGTAACCGAGCAATGGGATGGTAATGATGGATATTATCAGCTAGAATATTTTGATGGATATATGGTTACAACAAATGCACAAGGTGATAAGAATGAATTTCATTTTGATGATCTTGGAAGAAGCACTAAGCTAGTTGATTCATCAGGGAAATCACAAAGCTTTGAGTATAATGAGTTTGATTTGGTTACAAAATATACGGATCAAGCTGGAAGAACCTTATGTTATGAATATGACAAACAAGGAAATTTGACAAAAGAAATAAGAAGTGATGGAAGAAGCAGAGCCTATATTTATGATACGCAGG
>JMSV01000116.1_pt1 | contig 11861 bp, 15 predicted proteins | sample 179021 | NCBI WGS metagenome assembly JMSV01 (sample SAMN02769581, study PRJNA246767) | bioreactor metagenome | isolation source: Culture-2 Bioreactor Bmz derived from microbial biomass from the upper 2 cm... | place: Germany: Bremen | collected day 87 after inoculation | reverse complement strand
CTACAAACTAGAACTTAATATATTTGGATAAATTACCTGATTTTGAGAACTGCCGCTCAGTGCTGCCGAAAGTAGCACTACCGCTGATATTATAAGTGGAAGCTTGAAGTCTCTTCCAGTTCAAAGTGGCTGAGCCTTTTGCATTAACAGGGATAGGCTGCCCGCAGCTGAATGAATTAAGCTGAAACTGATTTCCCGCAAGGACAGCATTAACATTTACATCTTCAGCAATAAGCCCACCGGGAATTTCAACTTCATCTGAACGGACGACAAGGCTTCCGGTACGTGGCGGAGCGCCCCATTTTGGAAATCCCACATCAGAGGTAATTCGAACTTTACCGCCCAGTCCGTCCATCTTAATGAGCTTTGCCAGATTTACTCCCCCGCTTAAAGTCAGTGACTTAGTCTGAAAAACTTTTGCAGACAGAGTAGGCCCGGTCTTGACCCGAACCTCAAGCAACGGAGAAAGACCAAGGTCCACGCCGAGTTGCGGAACTGTGACAATAAGCCCCTTCGGGGTTGTAATATAGACGTCTGTCACCTCAAATGATAAAGGTCCCGCACTTACAAAATCGCCCCATTGGATTGTGGCTTTAGAAATCTTTGAATCAGCAAACTTAAAAGCTTGAGACCACACAACTTCCCATGGCATAAATAAAAATGCACCAAGGATCAGTCCCGCAAGAAAAAGAAAAAAACGGCTAAAAACCTTTTTAAAAGAGAACTTAAAAGAAATATTGGGGATAAATTTCATCCGGCGGCCCTATCTGGTAAGGATAATCTGCACATCAGCCAGTTCAGGAGAATCCAGCCTATGATTGATATTAAAATTGGTAATCTTAAGTCCGCCACGAACTTTGAAATCACGAAGCATAGACACAAGTTCAGGCAAATTGAGTGATTCAAGAATAACCTGAACCCCCTGCGCAGAATTCATACCTGCCTGCAACGGCCGCAGAGAAGTCAGTCTTGAATCAAGACCCAGGTCACGTATTACCTGCTGTGCTGCCGTCATTGGTTCACGATCAACCAGAGCCCCTCTGGAGGATTCCCCTGCTTTGAGCTGCTCAACAAGAGGTACTGTTTTACTGTATTTCTGCTTACTTGAAAGCATCACCCGTACAGCCTTGGACTGGGATTCATTAAAGCCGGACCAAACCATGAAAAGCACCAGCGCCCATACGGCAACCAGAGCAGCAAAAAAAAGCTTCTGCTTTTCAACAGGCCAATCCTGCCAAATATAAAATCTTTCCAGTTCCATCAAAATACCTTTACCAAATAAATGTATAAAAACTAGCGGTTATACTCAGCACGTAGACTGATGCTGATCCCGCCGTCTATATTATTAGCCTGCTCCAGAACAAAATTAAACTGACTGTTGGCCGCAAGCTTCTCCATCATAGCATCAATTTCTTCATAACTGCCGATCTTACCGCGAATATTGCCTGAATCGGCTCCGAGATTAAAACCTTCTATCTCAATACCAACCGGAGCACTTTCACTTATGACAGCCAATAAACCGAGAACGTCAATTCCCCCGCCCTGATTACCGCCACTCTTAAGCTGATCCAGTTTATAAAGAATCTTACCGTAAGGGTCTGAGCCGGGATTGGGACCAAGAGCACTTACATAAACTTCTTTAAGCTTACCGCGCCACTCCTCGGCATGATCCTGACTCTGCTTCCATCGGTGATATTGCCCTGTAATGAAAAGCAAACCTAAAAAAGTCACCAAGACAGCTGCGGCAATGTAGGGTTTGAAATCGAATACAATTCCTTTGTCGGAACCATTCTTTTTTCCAGTAGCAAGGTTGAGCCGCGCCCAGCGGACTTTCTTCTCATTTAGAACAACACATGCAGATTCAAGATCCAGAACTTCCGGCTCTCCATCAAGGCCGAGCCTGTCAAAACGGCTGTTGAACTCATCCTGCCCACCACGAAAATAGGTAAGCTCATCGCCGGAAGCCAGTATCCGGACCCCACCCTGACCTTTCCAGCTCCACACAGAAAGTCCTTCTGCTACCGCAGCTCTCCAGCAAACTGTAAAAGCAGTAGTAAGCACCGTTGCTTTTGCTAAAACTTCAGCGATGTTGATCCAGAAAACGGTCAAGCAGGTCGTGAGCAGTATAACCAAGCACAGCCCCGCCGGACGGGCGCAGAACCATAAATCCCTCTTCCTGTGCAGGAAAAGAATAGTTCATCTGCATCAAAGTTGCAGATTTAGCATGACGTGACTTAATAACACCGCGCGGTTTGAAAAAAAAGAAAAGCGGATCAGGCAACAAAGCAATCACCGGATTCCTGTTTTTTTCAGCAGGCTCCTGCGATTCTGACAGGTTCTTGCCGTCAAACATCATCCACTGATGCTCATTACCTTTAAAAGAGAGTATATATACTATTTTTTTGCAGCCATCTATGGCTTTGTCCTATACCTGCAAGGAGGATGTTTGTCTATTTTTTACAATTAACCAGCGCACAAACCATATCTGTCTGCAATCATTCATCCTGAGAAAAAGTCACAGACACATCGTTTTGAAAAATAAGACTCGGCTGCTGAACTTCGAAAGATCCCGGTTTTGATACTATGTATCGCTTTACAACCCTGCACCCCGAAACTTCAGCAACGACAATAGCTTCAATAAGATCAGACCTAACAGTCATATATTCCAGCATATTTCTATACAATTCAGAATCAGATTCAATCCCGGCGACTGTCAAAATCTGGCTTAAATCGGTAAAACCACGCGTATTACGCCAATGAACTATGCTTTCTACATTTTTACCCAATTTAGGAAAAAAGGCCAAAAGGACATCTCGTGAGGCAAAATTGATATTGATCCGGCCCTCGCCCCACACTGTAAAAGTCTCATTTATCCAGTCGCGGTCAAAAGCACTCCAACCATTAACAAGTGAAATTTCTTCAGGAGTTTTCAAATCTCTCCCCGTCGGAGCATACGAAGGATACTGGGAGGCGTAAAAAAATCTGTCAAGCCTGTCCAAAGTAGAGTTAACCTTTTTCCCGGTCCAGATCCCAAGGCTTCCCACAAGTCTCTTCACATCTACCCCACCGGGAAGAACCCGCTGCATTATAGTCAAGATCTTTTTGGGGTTTTGCATCTGCACCAGAGTATTCAGATTAATTTTTGCATTGCACGGAGACATATAAATAGTCACTCCTCCGTCAGTCCATTCCTTAATCCAATCCTCTCTCGGGATATCTGAAAACAGTGTCTGGTCATCCATAATGCGGTCATAAACCACAAACAAGGCTTCTTCAGCCATAAAGTGAGCTTCATATTCACTGCGTACTTTTGAAGCTTCAACAGCACCGCGAGAACTTACTTCAATAGTCATTAAAGTAAGGCCTGAAAGAGCCATAAACAAAACTAAAACAAGGACAAGAACAACACCTCTGGAGTTTTTTGAAAACCTATTGTGTAGCATAGGGAATCCTTTCTACAAGAGATATGCTCATTCCATCTTCAAAGACCATATTTATACGTAATGCCTTCACCATAGAGCGAAGTGTAAGAGCTCTGTTTTTATATTGCTCAGAAGAGACCCAAACCCCGCTCTCCCCATCCAGCAATTCCAGCCTCCAGGATTTGACCCCTCTAAGCATCTGGAAGGAAGTAGTGTAATCAAGAGATTCTGATAATTCATGCCTGCGAATCATATTTCCGGTAAAATCCCAACTGGCCTCAACCTCAACTCCGCCATCAATCAAAAAATTATTCGCTGTCACAAAAGAAAATCCATCAGGGCCGACAATTACAGGCTTTGAAGGAACTTTATTCTGCAAATCGCGATGTAAGATGCGGCGCAAAGTAAACATACGTGAAGAAAGTCCGGCACTTGAACGAACAATTTCATTATTAGTAATGGACTGCCCCATGACTGTCGCTACCATACTCATTAAGAGCCCAGAAAGCACAAGACCAACCAACACCTCCACAAGGGAGAATCCACCCTGTATACTATGTTTGCTGCTTTGGCAGGAAGATTGAAATCTGCTCATCAGAATTGCTTTCTCTTGTGCGAGACCCGGTAAACTTTCCAGTCCAGAGTGTAATCTCCGGTACGGGTCTCAATCGTATAATAACCGATCCCTGCGGATGAAATAGTTTCAAGACCGACCTTGAACTGCCCTTGAGGCGGTCCCGGCCAGGCAATCCAGCCTGATGAGACCACACTTAAGCCATCAGGATACTTATGAGCCAGCACATCCTGAGAAAGATTCAAAACATTCCATGAATCCTTTGAAGCCTGAGCCATAAGAGCACTTTGTCTCTGGACGCCCAGAAAACTCATGGAGAGAGTCGCTGCGATGGTTAACGCCACGATAATTTCTATGAGGGAAAAACCGTTTCTTTGAGACAAATTACATCTCCCCGAACCTGACAGACAGGGGATCAAGCATCAGAGTTAAGCCATTAGCCAGAACCAGCCTGACTTCATCACTGAAACCTTCGGGATAAATAGTAAATTCAACCCCTTCGCCATCAATCGGTTCCTCATTGAAATGTCCGCTGGAGACGATGCCCGGAAGAGACGCCTCTTCTTCTCCCCACCTGATAATCCCATTTTCAAAATCAATCTCAATTATCTGTCTGGTGTCCGTATCAACAGCCTCGCCCCTCGCCTCGTAGATAAGGGCATTGACCAAACTCACTTCATCATCTCCCTTGTCGCCGGCAAGATCAAGATTGGGCATGAGCGTAAACCAGCCCATGCCCACAATTAAAAGCACAATGAGAAGTTCTATGAAAGTAAGTCCACCTGAACGCAGGCGAGTTGTCTGTTTAGACATAAAGTATCCAGTTAAGCACTATTCCCAGCTTTTGATATCGGCGTCGTAATCTTCTCCGCCTTCCATGCCGTCAGCACCGAGGGAAATCAACTCATAAGGGCGATCTTCTTCACCGGGACTTCTGTAGATATAGTCATAGCCCCAAGGGTCAACAGGTGCTGCTGTTCCGTCAAGATAGCCACCTTTACGGTAGTTACGGGGAACAGGGCGAAGCTCAGGTTTGGTGATGAGCGCCATCAGTCCCTGTTCTGTTGTAGGGTATCTGCCAGTATCGAGCTTGTACAGTTTGAGGGCGGAATCAAGTGCCTTCATATCCATTTTTGCCTTGGTTACACGGGCTTCATTCGGGCGGTCCATAATTTTGGGAACCAGCATGGAAGCCAGAAGGCCGAGGATAACAATAACAATCATAAGTTCGATAAGACTGAAACCACGCTGACCCTTTTTCTGTTCAGCAATAAGCATTTTTCTTTTCTGCATTCTTTCCTCTTATTTATTTTACGGCAGACCGTTAATCCCTGATATCATTTTTTCCGGCCTCAAGAGGCTCCCATTTTACAGGGGCCGTTACGGAAAGGCCGTTACGGCGGGGAACCATGCCTCGGGATTTAAAATAATCATCCGGCCGTGCTACTTTTTTCCACCAGAGAAAATACCCTTTACTTGGTATAAACCTGCAATACAACCTTTGAAATTCACGCTGAGCAATAGGCTGAGCCAGCACGAAATCATTTCCTCTTATTGAAAAACTAAAATCCCTGCCGAGTTTGACTTCTTTCCAATCGGCAAAATCCTGAACTCCCTTAAGAGGATCTCCGCTAAGCTCGGAATAATATCTGAACTTACCATCAATGTCATTAACCCTGAGCACCTTGCCCGAAGGAGAACGCTCCACCTTAATGGAGACAGGTTTAAAATAAACTTTTCTAGAAAGACGTTTTCGGGGAGAACGATATGAAAGCACTCCGTTTTTAAGAAAAAAACCATTCTCAGATTCATGATATGCAGACTTCGTACGCTGCCCCACATCAAATCGGAAACGGCTGCCTTTTTCTGTCACAATGTTCAGGTATGGTCCCTGAGCCACGACACTTTCAAAAGGACCACCCTTAATTTTATATTCAAAAATCTTTGTAAGTTTTAACGGGCTCCACATGTTAAGCTGTCCGGTAACATCGACGGCCATCAAAATACCCTCTTCACCGGAAAAAGAAAGACTAAGCGGTTTGTGCATAAAACGATAAATCTGCTGAAGCTTCCCTTCAGCCGGGCCCACCCAGAGCCTGCGGGCTTTGTCAACCACAGCAAGCCAGCTTCCTTTGGGAGAGATAGAAAACATGTCCACAGTACTGTTCACATCGGCAACACGAACTCTGGCACATTCATTTATCTTAAACACTTCAACAATTCGATTACTGCCGGAAGATGCAGCCAGCAGATTTGAACCGGGAAACCAGGAAACATTATTAACCGGCTCTGACGCAGTCTGTACTCCGGCACAACCAGTTCCGCCATAAATTTTAACAGTCCCGCTCTCCAGCCCCACAGCCAGAGAACTTCCCTGCCTAGTGTAACTGGTCACCTTATCAGCAAGATTAACAACTTCATTATTTTCACTTAACTGCACAAAATAGTTGCCCGACATACCTTCTGGAGGACGATTGTAAATACTGTCCAGAGAAGAATACTGCTGAGAAGCGGAATAACTGACCAATTCGGACAGAGTAGCAGGACGTTTTCCAACTAATTGTGAAACGTCAAGACCTTCATCAGAGACAAATGAAGGCTCATCCGTTTCAGGAGATACATTTTTCCCTCCACCGCAACCAGCAGCAGAGAGCAAAACGCAGACAAGAACAAAAGCCAAATATTTTAATTTCATAACAACTTTAATCCGGTTGAGCTATATTGGGAAATGCTGCATCCTATACCGGACGCAAAAACATGGCAATCCGCCTTTTCCATGGATTTTGTTAAAGCAGTGACGTTAAAAGTCAAGTCTGCTGCCAAACTCGCCCTTGCTCATAAAGCAGGATTACGGCAAAAGAACCAGCAGTACCTGAAACATTCTGGACAAATCATATGCAAAAAAACAAGACATACTCAAAAACTGCAAAAATAGATTACGCCACGAAGCCCTCTACACTACTTTCAAAATTGCGTGATTCTTTGAAAGGCGGAAGCTGGAAATTGCCTGTACTGGCTATTTTCTACGTTCTGGCCTACGTTTTATTCGATCTTGCAGTGGACAGTATTGTACGCCAATACATTTTCTGTATTGTCCTTGTAGTTTCAAGCCTCTATTTCTCATGGAGAATAGGCGGCCGCGAAACCATGACCTATGTTGGTTTTTTTAATATTTTCTTCGCCTTCATCTTTTTCTAGACTGCTGTACATGACCGGGAACTTTTCATCTAAATTGTTCCTAAGCCGCTCTTTCATGACTCTCTACGTCGTGACCATCATTTTCATGTTCATCATGACCAAAAGAAAATCTCCGGCAGATGAAGATAAACGCAGCAAGGAAAAATCTATCCGCGATGAACGGCAGCGACGCAGGCAGCTTGAGCTCATGGTGGCTACTGAAAAGCTCACCGATGACATGATAGTCAAAGCCAACATGGTTAAAGATGAACTTATGGTTCTTCAAAATTCATGGAAATCCCAGATTCATACCATTGTCAACGATCTGCCTAAAGTTAAGGAAAGAGAGCTGTATCACCAGATAGTAACCCCTTTTGAAGAAAGCATCATCGAACACCTGCGAGGACTTGAAAATCGTCTTTCTTTCAAACCGCAACTTATCGAACTTGACGAACTGGCAACACAGCTTACTACTAAATTAGATAATGATGAAAAGCATTTTCAGAAACGTCTTGATGCTCAGTTTAATTTTGCAGGCTGGACAGGTAGAGAAGAAGAAATTTTTATCGACCGCTACAAGACATGGGAAATTCTGCTTAATCTCATAAGAAACAGCCAGACTGCAATGGAACTGAGGCAGATTGAACTGCTCAGACAAGGCAGTGATGAATTCAAAAATTTTAAGCCCCGGCTTGCCATTACTGCAGATATCTATGATAAATATGCACGCCTGAAGATAACTGACACAGGAGGCGGAGTTGCAGATGACAGCCTGCCGGACCTTTTCAAACGGGCAGTGCCATCAGCCAAACGTCAAGGCAAAGAAATGGGACAGGGAACTGTTTTTGTAAAATTTTTCGGAGACAATATGGGCTTTGACATTTCAGCCCGCAATACCGAGGCCCTCGGCTCAAAAGGGCTTGAAGTATGCATACTCATCCCCTTGGGAACATTCGGTCCCGCAGGGGCTATTTCATCAGGAGAAAAATCATGACCCCGGAACAGGATCAATATTTCTTTGTATTGGCAGACGATGATCCCCGTCTGCACGAATATACGGTTTCCATATTAAGTGATGCAGGAATTCTTGAGAAACACGAGTCTTTCTATGATCCGGTGTCTTTTCTGGCCTTTTTAAAAGAATCAGAAGAAGAACCCGATGTTATCCTGCTGGATGTCCATTTTGAAGGCTCCGGCCTGAGTGGAGTTGATATTCTACCCTATATTCGTGAAGAATATCCTTATATACCGGTCATTCTCCTCACCGGCATGGACGCTGAAGCAACAGATGAAGCCCAATCTGATGTTTTCACTTATTTCATCCCCAAGCCGGTAACAGAAGATCACTTGCTCCGCATGCTCCATTTCTATCTTGGTAAAAGTAAAAAAGCGCGGAGCAAATCAACATTCTTATGGGAGAGATGGAAGAGATAAAAGGCTACCACCAGCTCCTTGAAGAAGAAGTGGAACAGCTTCAGGACGAACAGCGCAGACTTGAAGAGCTGTCCAAAGCTGGAAAGACAGACGGTAAGGGATTTGAAAAAGTCACAGAAATACTTGAATCACTGCTCACAAGAAGTGAAGCTATGCCCAGCTTCATAACCGACCTTGAAAAAGTATACTCCACCCAGTTCAAGCTTTTCAAAAAAGTTATCGAAACCCTGATCCGTTTTGATGTGCAGGACTCAGGAACGCCGGGTATGAATATCCATAAAGTCAAAGGTACTCAGAATGTATTCAGTGCCAGACTTTCAAGAAAAGTACGGCTCTTTTATTATAGTTCAGCCAAGACCGTCAGGAAAAGATTATTAAGATTGGACATTTACCACGACACTAAGGGGATGGACAAGTGGATTAAAAACAACTACCATTCTTACGCTGAAATAGAGGAGTAGTGCCGATTTGGCAGAACTCCCTGATAACAAAAAAATCATAGTCTTCCGTACCCTGCAAAATGGACCGCGGATGACAATTTTTAGGATATATTATTGATATGGAGCTGAAAGCCACCAAATTTCCGGCATGGCTGTGGCCGCTCGCTTTCGGGCTGGCTACAGCTTATCTTGTTGCGTCCTTTATTCCACTTCCCAAGCCGACAGCGCCTATTCTCGGGAAATCTTTTTCCACAGACGCGGCAGATAAAATTTCCAAGGACTCCAAACTGATACTTGAGCGTAACGTTCTCGGGCTGGACAACCCCACTGAAATTCAAAAGAAAGCCACAGTAACACCAAGCACATGGCTTCTGGTCGGTATTCTCACTGGAGAAACCGACATGGCTGTTTTCAGAATCAAGAATGAAACCATCATACTGCGTGAAGACGAAGAATACGAAGGCTGGACACTAGCTGAGATCAAGCCACAGTACGTAATCTGGAAATATGGCCGTGAAGAAAAAAGAATAGCCATGTGGGATCAGGTACAGAGCCTGAAACTTGTACGAGGCAAGACCAATAAAATTGTGGTTGAACGTGCTCAGGCTAACGATGTTCTTGAAGACCCCAACGCATTTCTTAATCAGGCACTTTTCAAGCCTAATAATAAGGGCGGTAAAACACAGGGCTTCAGGGTTACCAATATCAAATCAAATTCCTTGCTCAAAAAACTTGGCCTTGAAAATGGTGATGTGCTCATGCGTGTAAACGGAGAAATGATCACCGGACCGACCAAGCTGCTACAAGTATATGGCTCACTGGGTGGAGCTTCCGCCATTTATATTGATGTGGAACGCAAAGGCCAGATGCTTTCACTGGTAGTGGAACTTAAGTAGGAATCTATCCAGCAATGCCAACTTATCAGTATAGAGCGGTCACCAGCGAAGGGAAAAAGAAAAAAGGATTTGTTGAAGCATCTTCACAGTCCAAAGCTTTTGCCACCCTGCAAAGTAAAGGATTTATGCCTTTACGCCTTGAACAGGTAAAATCCGGACAAAAAGAAAAAAGCTCTACCAAATCTCTGGCTGCTTCCATGTCTATGGGTGGCAAGATAAGATTAGGTGAATCCTTTTATTATCTGGGCATTCTTCTACAAAGCGGAACCGCACTGGCCCAGTCACTGGACATGATGGCCCGCATGACTGGCGGAAAAGCCAGCCACACATGGATGGAAATCCGTGATGCAGTTCAATCCGGTGAGAGTTTTTCATCCTGTCTGGCGAAATATCCTAAAATTTTTCCACAAGTTTACGTAGGTATGGTTCAAGTAGCTGAATCAGTTGGTAAACTGGGTGATGTTCTTGAAAATATTGCCAAATACGAGGAAGAACGCGCCGAAGTAAGTGGACGGCTCATGACAGCTATGGTCTATCCGGTTGTCATCCTGCTCATCGGTATGGGCGCGGTCTATTTTCTGCTTTCCGAAGTTCTCCCTAAAATTACCGGAATCTTCAAGGCTGCAAAAGGCGAACTCCCTACTTCCACCAAAATTGTTGTGGCACTGGGCAACACCCTTGAAGGACTCGGCCCCATGGCCCTGATTATCCCGCTTGCCATTATTTTTGCTCTGGTCAGTGCCTACAAATCTGTACCCAAATTCCGGGAGAAAGTTGACGGACTGCTCTGGAAAATACCTCTGGTTCAAAAAAGTACTCTGGCCCGTTTTTCCGGTATTCTCGGATTCCAGATTGATGCAGGAATTCCTCTGGTACAGGGAATGGAAAGTTCAGCTAACGCTGTAACATCCACATTTTTTAAAAAGAAAATGGCTCAGGCCCGTGAAGAGGTTGCCACAGGACGTTCTTTAAGCGCAGTTCTTGCCGAACAAAAAATCTATCCAGATATATACATACTCACCCTCACTGCAGGACAAAAATCCGGTGAACTAGGTAAATTCCTGCAACGCATGGGTACAATTTTCGAACGGGACGTGGACAACTTTATGAAGAGGGTAGTAGCCCTTGCAGAACCGATGCTTCTTCTTTTTATCGGTATGCTCATCGCTTTTATTGTTGTCGCCATCATGGGTCCAATTTTCGACCTTACCACTCTCGTAAAATAGGTAAAAAATGACAGAAAAACAACTTTCTGACTTCATCAAAAGAGGACGGGAAGTCCTTGAGATAGAAGAAAAAGGACTGGCCTCTATCCGTAACGATCTCGACCTTAATTTTGCAAAGGCAGTTGAAATGCTCGCCGCATGCAAGGGACGGGTCATCATCACAGGACTGGGGAAATCAGGACTGGTTGGCCGCAAGATAGCTGCGACCATGTCCAGTACAGGAACGCCTTCCTTCTTCCTGCACCCAGTTGAGGGAGCACATGGAGACCTAGGTATGGTCCGCGCTGAAGATGTGGTTATCGCCATTTCCAACAGTGGCGAAACGGATGAACTGAACGCCCTGCTGCCTGCAATCAGCTCCTTCGGCACTCAAATTATCTCCATTACATCAGATACAGAATCCACAATGGGCAACCTTTCAGATGTTGTTATTAAAACCAAAGTACCCTGTGAGGCCTGCTCTCATGGACTGGCTCCCACTGCCAGCACAACTGCTGCATTAGCGGTAGGGGATGCCCTTGCAGTCTGTCTTATGGACCATAAAGCCTTTGACAGCATTGATTTCAAAAAATTTCATCCAGGCGGCTCCCTCGGACGCCGGTTAACCCTGTGTATCAGCGAACTCATGCACATCGACAATATCCCCTCAGCTCCGCAAGACAGCCCATTGAAACAAGCTCTGTCTGTCCTTG
>JMSV01000115.1_pt1 | contig 11912 bp, 16 predicted proteins | sample 179021 | NCBI WGS metagenome assembly JMSV01 (sample SAMN02769581, study PRJNA246767) | bioreactor metagenome | isolation source: Culture-2 Bioreactor Bmz derived from microbial biomass from the upper 2 cm... | place: Germany: Bremen | collected day 87 after inoculation | reverse complement strand
CTCGATAGGTATATAGATCGCACCTTGCTTTAATACAGGTGCTGATTTTCATTTTCAATGTTTGTGTTACAAGTGTTTCAACAGCAGGTGAATCTTCAGTTGTTTCCTCAGTGAATAATTCTTTCTTAGGTGCGTCATCTTTATAAGTATAGTCATTGCTACCGACAGTAAACCATAACTCACGGGCATGTAATTGTAGTCTTACTTGATTTGTTGAGGTATATACTCTACAATCAATACCTGCTCCACGGGAATATCTCTCTGCTGGTACCATAAGATCGCCATTTTCATTGAAGAATGGTTTTGGTTCAAGGAAATCTATCGCTCTTGTATGATAGGGATAATTTGCTCTTAATGTAGCCAAATTTGTTGTAATTACTGTTATTTCATCTTCTGCAAATGTAGGGACAGAAAGCATAAGCAGGATGAATACAATAAATAGAGTTTTTATGTTACGCATATAATGTTCTCCTTTTATCTATGTATTCAATTATGTGAATTTTACACAAATTTATTATAACATAAGCTTGTGAAATCTTGTAATATTATGGCGCAAAGCGTAAAATAATGGTAGTATTCCAAATTTCTGATAGATCTTTATTTAAACCAATTTGATTACAGAATAATTGAGGTGTCTACAATGAAAAGAAACAAATACATTATTATTAAATGGATAGCAATAGTAATATTTATTTACACACTTGTCCAGTATGATTTTGAGAAAGATGTTCTTGATAAGATTGCATTATCTTTTTTTGCTTTTCTCGCACTTATCGAAATCATGTCAGCAAGAAGTAATAAGAAAGAAGAGCTTTAAGAGGTGTATACATAATGACCTACCTATGTTTTACCATTTTTATACAGGGTATAAATATGCCGAGGTGATATTATGATTTTTAAAGTGAATATTATTGCATTATTTATAGGAATGTTTGTAAACATGGGTCTTGGAGCACTTTGGTATTCATCAGTACTATTTGCTAAGCCTTGGATGAAGGAAGCAGGTATTACAGAAGAGGATATTAATGATCCAAATGCAGAAATGGGAAAAGTATATGGGATGACGGCTTTAACGGCATTTATTACCAGTTATGCCATTGGATTTTTAGTGGTGAACATTCAACCGAATTCTATTGTGAATGCTTTACTAATTGCCGTAATTGTCTGGTTAGGTATGGATTTATCGTCGATTATTAAGAACTGGGGATTTGAGAAACGGACCATTAAACTTGGACTCATCAACCATGGCTACGACCTTGTGGTCTATATGTTACTTGTGTTGATCTATACTTTGATAATGTAACTAATATAAAAGAAGACATGCCAGCAACTGGCATGTCTTTTTTACTTCTATTCGATAAGTGGTAAATCCTTAAACATGATATCTACATGAATCTCACCATGGAATGCATCTACAATAATAATACGTTTTTTTGTCTTATCATAAAAAGCCTTTTGTTCTAACTTAAAGTAGCGATCTTCAACTAAGTCAATATAAGCCATCACTTCATTTACTTGTGTTTCATCAAATACTTGTAATAGTGTTTCTCTCATAGAGACTAATTGACCTGGATAATCTGACTTTAACATGTCTGCATACATACTAACGAATGGGCAGCTATAACCATCAACTTCAAAAGCACAAAAGCCACCAGCGTTCACTGGTACATCAAATAGCTCTACACGACGAGTGCCACCTTCATTTTTTGTTTTTTTACGATCATATTTTACATAAGCTGTGTTTTTTGCTGCATCCCAAGTATAGTCGTCTTCGAAAATTTCTGAAACAAACTCAATAGGCATATAGAAGACACCATCTTTTAAAACAGGTGCTGCTTCCATCATCAGTGTTTCAGTTGTGGGTGCTTCTTCAATAGCTGTTTCTTCTGCTATAGTTTCCACAGTTTCTAAATCCCTAGTTGCGGTAGTTGTTGTTGGTTTTATTGCTATCGTTTCAGTTGACAGTAATTCTTTCTTTGGTGAATCGCATTTGTAAGTTGCTTCCTTACTTCCAGCAGTTAACCATAGTTCGCGAGCGAATACCTGTAGTCTGACTTGGTTAGTTGAAGTATAGACTCGACAGTTGATTCCAACGCCACGAGAATATCTTTCTGCCGGTACCATAAGATGTCCATCTTCATCAAAGAATGGTTTGGGTTCGAGAAAATCAATTGGGCATATATTCTTGCAATTAGGTTCCGCTTTCAACAAAGGAAGATTTGTTTTGATTACTTGAATCTCTTCTTCTGCAAATACAGGAACAGAAAGCATTAGCATAATGAATACAATAAATAAAACTTTTAAATTACGCATATAAGTGTTCTCCTTTTATGTATATATTTAATTGTGTGAATTTCACATAGAATTATTATAACATTTTGGAAAAATAATTTCTAACATAGAACAATATTTGCTTTATTTTACAATTGACTAGGCCAGTCTAGCGTTTTAGCTTTTGATAATTTCTGATACAATAAAGTAAGAAAAATACTGTTTATTATTAAAGGAGATATAAATTATGCCACATATCAGAATAAGAGGAATAGAAAAAAACATTGTTAAAGCAATCAGCAAAGAACTAGTTGATGAAATGGTAGTAGTGATGAAGTGTCCTAAGGAGATTATAACTCTAGAGCATATAGAGACAGTTTATATTGACGAGGGTGTTGAGAATAAAGGGATTTTACCTATGGTTGAAATTGCATGGTTTGATAAGGGTGAAGACGTAAAACAGGAAGTTGCTAATGCTGTGACCCGTATCATCAATTCAGAAAAAGCGTTTGACCGAATTGCAGTCTACTTCATAGATATGATTAAAGAGAATTATTTTGCAAATGGGGTTCATTACTAATGAAGCGTTATTAACTTTGCATTTTTAGTCCTTAGTGACCCTATCAAGGGGTCACTTTTATATATATATTAGCAAACGAATTATTTGCCTTAATTGGACGGTTATCTTAATAATCTATTATGATTTCACAAGGAGCTTAAGATTCCTAATAGTTTTTGCTACAATAAAGTTATGATGAAATTAAGAGGTGAGAAATGAAGAAACTAATCATTATAAATGGGACGCCTGGTGTGGGTAAAACAACAACTGCAAAGCAATTAAATGAAGAACTTTCTAACTCCGTTTGGCTTGATGGTGATTGGTGTTGGATGATGAGTCCTTTTATTGTGAATGACGAAAACAAGGAAATGGTTGAAAGTAACATCGCTTATATGTTGAATAACTTCATAAACAGTAGGACTATAGAGCATATTGTCTTTAGTTGGGTAATCCCCCATGATGCATTGATGAGAAGTTTATTAGACGCATTAAGCAGGGAAGAACTTATCGTTTACAAAATAACCTTAGTTTGTGATGAGAGGTATTTAAGAGAGCGTTTACTGAAAGAAGGACGTGCCACAAATAGAATTGAAGATAGTATAAGGAGACAGCAAGCATATCTACCCATGGATACAGTTAAACTAGAGACATCGAGGATGAGTGTAAATGAAGTAATTGAAAAGATTGGAGAGCTTATTGAGTAATCAAATCAAAGGATTAGAAATTCTAAGAGTTACCAATGCTAACTATCATAAGTATGAAGACATGATCGCATGGCGCATAGACGGAATAGAACTGAAAAGTGATGCCTTACACAAAGACGGTATGCATCGCAAAGAAGTCTTAGAGGATGAGAATTTTTATGTGTTTGCAGCTGAACACAAGAATCGATTTATAGGATGGATACATATCCTCATAACACCTAAATTAGGAAAATGGAAAAAGGGTCATCTCTTTGTTGATGAAATGTGGGTAGCACCTGAATATCGCAGAAGAGGTGTCGCACTTGCATTATTAGGGTATATAGAAAGAGTGCAAGAAGAGACTGGAATTGAAAGGGTTAGACTTATTACAGATACAGAGGCTGCAAGAAGGCTTTATGAGAAATATGGTTTTAAAACAGTTAATGAATGTGTTTTCATGGAGAAATAGGGAGTAAACAAGAACATGCATAAAATAGAATCGCCATATACTTTAGATCAAACCTTAGAGAAATTAGACAAGGCAATTATAAGACATAGTTTATCAAGTTTTTACATGTATGGTTTTCTTGGCAAAATTAATAGAGAGAAGAATCGTTTCTGGATTGTAAATCACTCTAATACATATCGAACAAGAAAAGGCCTTAAATTCAAAACCTATAGGCGATTTGAAGGTTACTTCACTGAAACTTTAAACGGGGTAAGCATCAATGGATCATTTGCCCTTAGACCCTACAATAAAATAATGTTGAGTATCTACTCTTCTTTCATAACAATCATTTTGCTATTTGCCTTATTGTTGTCAGATGATATAATAACAAGACTTAAATTAGCGTCTACCCTTGTGTTTATGTTATTAGTTGCTATTGGTGTAATACAATTTAATTTGAAGAAGACCAAGGAAAGTGAAGCGGAAATAATAGAATTTATCCAAGATGTTGTATACTATAAAGAAGAGACTTATGAGTAAAATAAGAAAGTGAGGCCTTGCATATGATTGAAATTAGAGAAACGAGACTTTCAGATATTAGAGCGATCGTGGATGTAAACACGAGAGTGTGGCAATTAGCTTATCACCAAATTATTAACGATACAACTTTGAGGTCGCTAAAAGACAATATAGAAGATAGAGTATCATTTTTTGAAGAGGAATTTAAGAAGAATCAAGAAGGCGATGCAAGCCTTTATCAAGCCGTTGCTGTTGAAGGCGATAAGGTAGTCGGATTCATTAAATATGGTGATCATAGAAATGATGAGAGCTTTAGTTTTAATAAGACTGCTGAGGTATATGCAATTTATGTAGACAAAGACCATCAAGGTCAATCAGTTGGAAAAAGACTTATTCACTATGCTGTGACTAAAATGTTAGCTTTGAAAAGCTATGAACAATTAGTTATTTGGACTCTGGAAAGAAATAGTTATAGAAGCTTTTATGAGAGTATTGGTGGTACCAGTGAGTACGCACGTATCATAGAAATTAGAGGACAACAGTTGGATGAAGTCGGCTATTTATTTAGCGATTTAAATAAGCTAAGAGAAAGAACCGTTACTATAGAAGGGTAAGGAGACATAGCATGATAAGTACGAGGGCAGCAAAGTTAATAAGCCTTTTACCAAAAGGATTTGTAACAGTTGTATCAAAGAAAATAGTAAATAAGTATTTAGATAAGTACGCAACAATCACAATAAATGGAAAAGACAATCTGAAGGGGATTCAGACACCAACGATATTCATCTGTAATCATCTGAGTAACTCTGACGGACTTGTTCTAGATAGAGTGCTTAAAGGGATTGACCCTACCTTTGTGGCTGGTGTTAAGTTATCCAATGATAGTGTGACGAGTATTGGTATCAACGTGGTTAAGACAACGAATATTATTCCCAATTCGTCTGACAGAGCAGGACTGAAAAAGGTCGTGAATCTTGTTAAAAATGGTGAGAGTTTACTGATATTTCCTGAGGGCACACGTAGTCGTGTTGGCAGTTTAATAGAAGCAAGAAGAGGCATTATACTCATTGCGCGTATGACGGGCGCACCGATTATACCGATCGGTTTAAGTGGAACAGAAAAGCTACTTCCTATTAGCACAACCGGTGAGATGAGTGGAGAAGAGTTTGATTATGCTGATGTGGAAGTAAACATTGGGACTCAGTTTGAAGTAGCAAAACGTGCTGATGGACAAGATAAAAAGGACTATGAAGTTTATTTAATAAATACACTAATGAAGAAAATAGCAGCCTTACTACCAGAACAGTATCAAGGTGTATATAAAGATTAATTGACAAAACATTGCAACTAGAATCAAGTATTGTATAATGAAGTCCTATAGAATAAATGAAAGGAGTGGTGAGATGTCAATTAAAACAATTGAAAATATGGTAGAGTGGGTAGAACTGAATCTTGAAGACAATCCGACTTTGGATGATATGTCCTCACATGTAGGTTATTCCTCATACTATTGCTCATCAAAATTTCACGAAACCGTTGGAATGCCTTTCAAATCCTATGTACAAAAGCGGAAATTAAGCAATGCCACAAAGGACTTGAAAGACAGTAGCTATCGCATCATTGATATTGCGACCAAATACGGTTTTTCATCTCACGAAGCATTTACTCGAGCCTTCTCTAGAGAATATGGATTGAGTCCAAGTAATTTTAGAAGTAAATTACCTGGTCTTATATTGTTGGAAAAGTATGTCGTTTAAACACTCCTGTTTATTAATATAAAGGAGTGTTTTTTTATGTCTAAAATAGCAGTACAAGAGGAAATCGTAATTTTAAATAAGGAGCAAATCCAAGGAGTGAGGGAAAGTGGTGTAGTGAATACGGCCTTGCTTGATTTTATATCAAACAAATTATATGTTGGTATGTCAACGGAGGAAATAGATCGCTTGATTTATGAAGAAAGCATTAGACTAGGTGGTATCCCAGCAACTTTGGACTATAATGGTTATCCCAAAAGTTTATGCACCTCTATGAACGATGAAGTATGTCATGGTATCCCTTCAAAAGCCGTTACGCTTAAGGAAGGCGATCTCATCAACATTGATGTGTCTACCAATGTAAACGGTTATTTTGCTGACTCAGCGCGGGTGTTTTGCATTGGTGAGGTGAGTGATGACGTCAAGAATTTAGTCAGTGTTGCCAAAGAAAGTATAAGTGTAGGGCTGTCAAAAGTTATACCGGGGGTCTCAATGAAACATATGGGAAGGGCCATTAACGCATTTGTAAAATCAAACGGCTACAGTGTTGCCGAAGATATAGGTGGGCATGGTATTGGCTTAAAATTCCATGAAGAACCTTTTGTGAGCTTTTCTAGAAGAGGGACAGATACGCTCTTAGAAGCAGGTATGATTTTCACAATAGAGCCAGCAGTGAACATGGGGACGGGAGATATTGTAGAGGATGCCTCAAATGGTTGGACTATATATACCGCTGATGGTAAACCCTCTGCTCAATGGGAAGTCACAGTACTGGTTACTGAGAATGGTTATGAAATATTAGCAGAATAAATCTTATGCCTTTTAAAATGATTTCAGTTGGATATATATGATAATATTATTATATAGAGAGTAACTAGAAAAAATTTTGGGGGTTAACATGAGAAATATAGATGATTTGAAAAAAATTGCGATTTTAATTGATGCAGATAATGCACAAATGAGTAAGCTGAAATTTGTTCTTGAAGAAATTTCAACACATGGTCATATAATTACCAAAAGAGCCTATGGAGACTGGTCCAGTAGCTCTTTGAAGAATTGGAAGAGTACGCTAAATGAATTAGCGATTCATCCAGTACAGCAATTTGCTTATACAACTAAAAAGAATTCAACAGATTCAGCGATGATTATTGATGCTATGGATTTATTGTACACCAATAAATATGATGCCTTTGCATTAATCTCAAGTGATAGTGATTTTACAAAATTATCAACTCGATTAAAAGAGTCTGAGATATTTGTCTTTGGTGTTGGAGAAAACAAGACACCTATTGCCTTTAGAAATGCTTGTGATGACTTCATCTTAACGGAAAATCTAGGGGTTGATGTGGAACACACCAAAGAGATACACAAAACTGAAAATGATAATGAAATGGAGATAAGCTTAAAGGAAGTCATCTCACTTCTGGAAAAAGCTTATGAAAAATATGAAGATGAGACAGGTTGGGTAAATGTCAGCTCTGCAGGTACTTTTATCAAAAGAGTAAAACCTGACTTTGATGTGAGAACCTATGGTGAATTGAAGCTTCCGAATCTTATTAAGCGTCTTAATCATAACTTTGAAATGAAGAAGTACAAGGGTAAAGGAACTGTAAATATTATTGCATTCCGCCCGAAAGAGAAATAATAATGATAGATATAGTAACTGCAGACCTAAAAACAAAGGCATATAAAGACTTCAAGGACTTGCTTATAGAAGAATGGGGACAAGTAGACCAGCTTCCTGAGTTTGGTCATGAATGTGCGATTCCCTTACCCTTACTAGCTTTCCAAGAGGAAACACTAACGGGTGGATTATCTTTTATAGAATTTGAAAGTCCAGAGGCGAGTCAGCTTGCATTGTGGATTAATGCAGTTTATATTTCATCAGTTTTTCGTGGGAAAGGAATTGCCAGCCAATTGATTGAACAAGCTGTACAAGTGGCGAAGATCCATGGTGAATCTACCTTATATGTTTACACTGATAAGAAATCGCTTTATTTAAAACTAGGATGGAAACTCCTGAGTGAGAAAGACAATGACTGTGTTTTAAAAATGGATTTAAGCTAAACATCGTTCAAGAGAAAGGATGTCTAATATGAATCATAAAAGAGAGAAAATCTATTCAGAAAGAGTAAGTGTTTATAAGTGTCCTGTAAAAGACTTTGAGGAATTTGGAATAAGCATCATCAAAGAGGACAGTCTTAAGGGTAAGAATAAGTTTACTGCTGCACTCGTAAATAAACATACCTTTATAAGAGTTGATCCAGCCATGCAATTTCCTAAAGAAGAGGCCTTTGATTGTGCCTTATCAGAACCGAAGGAAGTACTTTCCTTCCTCTCTAAGTATGCGCTTGAAAGTGGCAAGACTTTGAACCCAAGCTATAATTTTTATTATCAAACCGAGAATAACATGTATGTAGGCCATACGGATCTAGAGATAAAACAATTAGATGAAAGAGATCAAAGTATGTTGGATGACTTCTTCAGTCATTTTAGTGAAGCTGAGTTAGAAGATGCGGATATAGATTTTGATCAAATGGATCCCATTATTTTTGGTGGCTTTATTGGTGAGGAGATGGTCGCTTATGCCAGCCATAGATACCCAAGCAAAGACATCGCAGATATAGGTGTTCTTGTGAAGAAGACACACAGAGGTAAAGGCTATGGCAAGGCAGTTGTAGGTCACGATATGAACTGGTGTCTTAAAGAAGATATCATTCCTATGTATGTGGTTTTAAGTAGCAATGCAAAATCTATTCAGCTTGTAGAAAGTTTGAATTTCGAGAAAATTATTGAGATTTATTATTCGACATAATCCAGATAAGCTTTTTCAATCAGTTAAATGCTTAATCTTTTATGGAGATATATATTATAAAAATAAATAAACCGACCATTTGATAGTGGATGGACGCCTTAGAAAATTTTAATTTTCGGAAGCGTTCAGGAACTATCAAATGGTCGGTTTTTAGTTTAGTTTTAAATACAACACTATAAAATAAAGACTGTTATTCATTATAGAAGTAATAAAATACTGTGGAAATGACGAAGCTGGCTAGGGCAAAGAGTGTGGTGCCATATATACCAGAGGCTGTCACACCTGTTGGACCTCCTGCAATTGCTTCCATCAAGTTGATGCCGTTACCTGTAACCAGTAGTAATGGTACGATGCCTATTGAAATCAGAAAGGCCATTTTAAGGAAGAAACCTTGAATACCAAAAAACAGACCATCGATGCTAATACCACTACGATCGTGTTCCTTTGAGATGATGTCACTTAGCATTGCTGGTGGAAAGATGAAACCAAGGCCTGAAATGGGTATCCCCATAAGACCAAATAACCAAATACCAGCACTGATTGGCAGTGTTTTTCCAAGATTGTAAAGGGCAATGGTTAAAACAACTAGTAGCAGTAGTGAGGCAATGACCAAACGCTTATAACCCGTTTTCCGAGACAATCTATTGATGGGATAAAAAAACACACCTGACGTTAAAAACAAAGCTGCTGATGCCATGGTGATGTAGGTCTTGCCAAAACCCATAATATCTTCTACATAATAGTTGATACAAGTCCGTAAGGTATTAAATCCAACAAAGAAGAAGAGGAATCCACCTAAGTAGAATAGAAAGTTCTTATTTCTAATCATAAGACCAATTGCTTCTTTAAAAGAAGTTTTCGTATCGTTTGCTCTATGGGCAGCGTATTTTCTTTCATTAACGCTAAAACTCGTAATAAGCATACCAATAAGGGCAAAAGTACTAAGGGTGATTACCATTCCTCGAATACCCTTCTCTGTATCACCTCCGCCAAAGTAAGCAATCAGTACACCTGGGAGAATCATTGCGATAGCAGAATAGATCAGTCTAAATACAGACTGCCATGTCGACAAATTCAGACGATCATCAGATGTTTGTGATAATTCAGAGATCAAAGCGTTATAGGGTGCACCGACCACGCTATAAAATATGAAAAACAAAGAGCCTACAAGGGGTAAATGTACGGTAATCGGTAAGAAATCTACGGGGTAGAAGAAACCGATGGTGCATAAAACAAGGGGCAGAGCGCCAATGAATACAAAGGGTATACGGCGTCCCCAAGGTGTTCTAATGTGATCTGATGCATAGCCTACGATTGGATCAAAGATCATATCAATGAATCTTGCAATGATCAGTGCAATAGTAATCCCTATTGGTGAAATAAGGGGTAATAGTCCTGAATTGCTTGGTGGCAAGTAATAATAAAGAACCCACTGAACAAATATCTGATCCAGTACAGCATAACTTACACCAATACCATAAAGAATTTGTATCTTTAATGGTAGAGTTGATTTCTTATCTCCAATTTTAGTCATTATTTTTGTCCTTCTTCTTTAATAATGTCCCGCGTACACTCTTTTCTTCTCTGTTCATAATCTTTATGATATTTTCACGATGTTTATACACACTCAAAAGACTGATACAGACACTAATCATTAGTGGCACAATCCCATAAGGTAAAAAATAGGTCATTATAATAAATGAGAGTAATAAACTAAAGGTTCCTATGACAATGTAATCGCTGATAAAGGTTGCTGCTATTAGAATGATGAGTCCAATAACCCCCATTGCTATATTGAGTCCAAATAGAAGGCCAATAAGCGAGGCGGTTCCTTTTCCACCTTTAAAGTTCATGTAGAATGGATAGTTATGCCCTAAGATGACACAAAAGCCTGTTAAATAAAGCAGGGTATCTATTTCTGCTGCGTCTCCATACAAGTCTTTAATAAGCCAAAGTGCAAAGGTGGCTTTTAAGATGTCCACTAGAGCCACGATAAAACCCATCGTCTTTCCATATGCAACTGTCATATTCGACGCACCTGCATTGCCATTGCCTTGATCTCTTATATCTTTTTTCAAAATAAATCGGCTAATGAGATAAGCGGGTTGAAAACACCCTAATCCATATCCGATGATTATGCTGTATAAGTAATTCATTGTTGCCTCCTAACGTAATTATGTGATTTTTAAATGATTTTATGCGACGTGATTCGTATTAATTCTTTCTTCCTAGCTATTATTTCACAAAAGTATTAAGAATGACTTTAGAAATACTTTAGAAAACCTTAGACGCATTTTTAGGAAGTCCCCTTAAACTAAAAGTACATTAAATGAACGATTAACAAAAAGGAGGAGCATGATGAAGAATATCCCTGAGTTGAATATGCCTAAGAATTTCCTAGGAAAAATTTCATCCACGTTTGTAGATAAATATAAAGTTGTTTATCTGATTATTTTAACATTATTTTTAACAGGTGGTCTAGCCTATATGGGTATCGCCAAAGAAACAGTTCCAGACATATCCATGAATATGCTATACATTAATTCAGTATATGGTGGAGCATCGGCTGATGATATTGAATCGCTGGTCACCGAACCAATTGAAAAAGCAGTAGAGGGTTTAGATGGGGTTGTAGAAGTTACCTCAGATACCCAAAGTAATTTTTCTACAGTATATGTAGAATTTGAAGACGATTATGACATGGACCAAGCGGAGACGGATGTTAACAACAAGCTTAACAAAGTGTCATTACCAGATAGTGTCAATGACCCATATGTAGGTGTCTTTGAAACGGGTGAAATGCCAATTTTCAAACTCACAGTTACAGGTGATTATGACCTAACAGCATTAAAAATATTTGCAG
>JMSV01000114.1_pt1 | contig 11980 bp, 7 predicted proteins | sample 179021 | NCBI WGS metagenome assembly JMSV01 (sample SAMN02769581, study PRJNA246767) | bioreactor metagenome | isolation source: Culture-2 Bioreactor Bmz derived from microbial biomass from the upper 2 cm... | place: Germany: Bremen | collected day 87 after inoculation | reverse complement strand
ATTCTTCATTATCCATAAAATTTTCATTATAAAAAAAGTACTTACCTGCTAAAGACGGATCAAAATTATTACCACTACAATATTTATCTTGCTTGATCTTAGACAATGAATGGAATTTAAAAGATTCTTCCGATGCCATTTCAAATAGTCTCGCTATTTCTATCGCTATTTGTTGAGGATATGAACCATGATCATAAGACCAGTATTTATTAATTCCATTCCTTATATCGCTAAAAGTATTATATGAATCAAAATTCACTTCAATGAACTTGAGCCTGCTTTTAGCCTCCTCGCGCATCGTTTCACTTACACTGCTTTTATCATTCATGTATTTTTTATTTATTATTTTCATACTAGAAGCATCATTAAAATTTTTCATATAATAATCTAATTTATCATTCTCATCCAAAAAATCTGTTTTAATGAAGTATGGAAAAGTGCTTATTCCATCATAAGTAAAAAATTCAAATTTATTATTTATATTTAGTAAATATCCCTTATATTCTTTATCCTTATAAGTCATAATTGATTTTTCAATACTAACTGCGATATCTTCCCAGTTCTGATATGGTTGAGGGGGCCTTGTATACTCTATTTTAGCAACAACTTTATCATTGAATACAATGTCGACTTTTTCAATTTCTATTGTTTTGTAATGATGTGCATACAATTTCATAACATCGAATGAATATTGGAGCTTCGAAGTACTAAATAATCCATCGGTTAATAGTATAAAATCATTAACCTCATTATTTGAGTCAATAATAATATAACCCCATTCCATTTCAATAACCATTGAATTTGAAAACTCAATTTCTTCAGCAAATTCTAATTTCTCTGCTTGTATTTGATTGCCTAATGGCACTGGCTCAGATACTGGCTCATTATTATCGATAGTTTCAACGTGTACTGGCTCCTTATTTTCTTCAATTAAATTAGGATCACTTTTACTATTGCATGCAAATAGCATCCCAAAAATAACCATGCCAATAATTAAACTAAAAATCATTGTTATCATCCTCTTATACATTTTTATCATTTATACCTCTCAATTTCTTAAGATTATCGCCTAATTATATATAGTATACCGTTTATGTAAATTTATTACAATGGGAATAAGGACAAAGCTGTGTACCTCAAAATAAAATATTGGAGTGTAAATGCAAAAAATATGTTTTTAGTGAATTAGTCAAATGAATCATATGGAGTTATTGTATTGTTAAAAATTTAATACGTTATTAAATCAAAGATTCTAATTATCTGAATCTATTCCCTTTTTAAGGTCAACATTATACGATATAATCAGATATAGTTGCTTAAGTAGAAAATTATTGCATAGTAAAATTCATTTAGGAGGTTATCATGAAAGATAATAATGACATACATAGACGAGATTTGGTAGTCCGCTTGGTCAAAGACTCGAGGGTTCTGTGACTGTTGGATATGTCAGTGCTGTTCAAAGACAGTTTGAAGGAAGTGAATATATTCAGACTGATGCAGCCATCAATCCTGGGAATAGTGGTGGTCCTTTGGTAAATTCAAAGGGAGAAGTTATTGGAATCAACGTACTCAAGACATATCTTGCTGGTATTGATAATGCTGGAATACCTATCGCTTCTGAAGGGATCGGGTTTGCAATTCCAATCAATTATGCACTTGAAGTCGCAGCTCAAATCATTAATGTTGGAACAGTAGAAAGACCAGGGATTGGGATTCAATTCTATCCAGTATCGCAAGAGGATTCAGACGCTTGGGAAGTACCTGTCGGTGCTGTTGTGCAATCCGTTGTTGAGGGTGGACCTGCTGATATGGCAGGTATGATAGCAAATGATATTATTGTTGGTATTAATGGCGAGAAACTTAATAAGATCTCAGTTCTGCCTAACATCATTGGGAAAATGGATATTGGTTATACGGCTGTATTTGAAGTCTGGAGAGATGGCAAGTCAATCGATATTAATATTGTCATTGGTGATATAAATAAGATGAAATAGAAAAGTGTTTAGTTTTTAAGAAGGATTAGGAAAGATGTCCTGTCCTTCTCTGTGAATCAAGTAATAATGATGTGCATCCAACACTTGAAAGCTTTCATTTCCATCAAGATTTTAATTTGGAGTTGCTTTATATTACTAGTCCGTTAAAAGCACATAAAAATTGAAGAGACTCTCAATAAAGAAATTATTTAAATTTAGAAGGCTATTACACATTATATTATTGTATGGTTTACGAGCACTTTTGCGTTCCCGTAAGTATTACCATAACCGCTGTTTTAATGTAAACTATACGATAAATTAACAATTAGAATCAATGAGAAAATAAGGGGTTTTTATGAAAAGTAGAGTTATACTTCTGTTATTGTTTTTAACCTTGACCATTACACTCGTTTCATGTGCACATTTGGAAAAAACAAATGAAACTGATATTTTGCAAGTAATTGAACCTGAGTTGACAAGAAAAACAGAGATTTTTGAAATACAAGTTGAACCAAACTATGATGCAGTAATTTTAGAACCCATCATCGTGGGAACTGAGCGTGCTATTGTTAGAGGGCGAATCACACCTTTGTTTGAAGAAAGGGTTATTGATGATGTTCAACTATTGCTTGTATCAGATGTGAAGGTAAAACCATCATATATATATATTGAAGACAGGGAAATATTTGCAGTATTCGACGGGCTAAGACCGGAAACAGATTATTCGTTAACTATAGCAATTGAAGATACTGATGGATCTGAGGTTTTAAAGGATCAGTTATTGATCTCAACACCGGTTTGGTTGTTTTCGATGGAAGATATAGACATACAAATTGATGAGCTGTTTTCTGAGCAAAATATAGCAAAAGATAATAAACTATTAGCTGAAACACAAGCTGTTATGCAATTACTTGGTTTAGATACTGACCCGATTGGAACATTCGGATTTTTAACACAAGCTAATATAGTCCGGCTTGAATATTCTTTTAATTCATATGAAGCATTTAAAGATATATCTAATATTTTTGGTGAACCGACAGAAGAGCTGCTTAATATTCTAAAAAGTTTACTAGCTGTTTCAGTTGCGCAAGCAGGTGAAAGTGTGATACGCAATTTTGTGCCAGAATCACATTCAATGACGGAATATTCAAAGTTAGTTTTATGTGAGAAAAACTACGAATCATTTTGCAGCGTTTGTGTGGATGTTTGCGGTAAAATAGATGTCGATCAATATATATATGATTTGACTAAAGAGAATTATGAAGCATATCAAACATATTCTGATTTGCCATTCATCATTGAAACTGAAGAATTTGACAATAGATATAGAGATAAGAATTTAACAAAAAAACAAGCAGAGATAGAAGCGGCAAAAAACAAAGCGATTTTTTCATTACATCAATCTAATTGGTTGAAAACTATTGCCGTTCAAGAAGGAAGAGTGATTTCAATCGCTGGATCACTGGATGATAGCCTTTCTGTTAACACACTAATTGCATTATCATACATGACGATGGATGCATATTATGAAACCGGACAAGTTTTCATTGTTAGATCAGGGCTTAGATCATATGATGAACAAGAAAAAATTCATTACCAAGTGACAAGAAAATCTGATATCAATTATTGGCGTGATATTAATTGGTATAAACAACGTCAAAAAGTTTCTGCTGTTCCCGGGTTTTCAAACCATCAATATGGTATAGCAGTCGATTTTGAAGGTAAGTTTAAAAATGGAATTAGTTCATTTACTAAATATCAACCAGAGTTATATACTTTCTTATTAAAAAAAGGATCCTCATATGGGTTTTATCGAAACAGCTCAGAACCTTGGCACTGGGCATTTCTAGGGAAAACTTTCAACTAGAATACCAGTATATGGAACATCTATTTCGAGCTATTTATTCACTAAGGTGTCTAGGACACAAAATACAGTAGGTTTTGGCAGTTTGGAACAGAATTGCTTGCCTTGCACCATATTACCAGTGTAGATTTCTTGAGCTAATATGCGTCTAATGGTATTTGATGTCCATTTGCTAGAGGATTTAATAGGTTTTCCGCTTTGTTGATTTCTATATGATGATGGGGACAAAACTGCTTCTTCATTTAACTCTTTTGCAATTTGAAACTATGGATATAAAAAGTATAAGGTCTCAAACAAAAAAACAATACACTCGATATAAAAATGCGATTAAAAAAATCGAATAAAATTGAATTTATCAGCTAGGCAACCAAATCAAATATGGGTAAGTGATGTAGATCAATTTTGGATTTGCAACTCAACAAAATATATGTGTTATTCTTGATCTATATTAACGAAAATTCAATTCATATAAGGTTTATAAAAATAACAGCGCCCAGCTTATTACAACTACATTTAAACATGCCTATATAGATCGAGAACCAAAAGAAGGTCTAACTTTCCACGCGATAGAGGTGTCCAATATTTTTCTCATGATTTCAGAAAGCAGTGAAATTTTAAATCTATCTGAGTCTTTTTCTCCCACAGATAACCCATATCACAATTCAGTGATAGAATTATTCTTTACTAATTTTAAAAATGAAGAGCTCTATCGAATAAATTATGGTTTAATTCATGATTTCATTCTTCATCTAAATAAATCCATCTGAAAATATAATAACGAATATCCACACTCTACGTTGTTTTACAAAACTCCAAACGCCTTCGAAAAGGCTTTTTGCGATAAAAATAATAAATGATAACTAGACAAGAGGGTCCATATCCGGTGTTATTTAGTGTATGCAACTGTAAATTTTATTTTTTTGTTAAAAATACATCAGAGAAGTTAAAAAACGAGCAAAATTAAAAAAAGCTCATAAACAGGGCGTTTCTGGCAATAAAAATGTGCTGAGATTTGAACTGTCCAATAAAAAAGTTCAGATCTTATTAGTTGCATCATTCAATAATAAATAGAGATTTTAAGTTATGTATGATATAATTATGAAAAAAATTAAGTATTTTTAGATACAAAGGATTTAATTATCTAGAATCATTTTAAGAAATAGATGATATTGTTGTATTTCCAAATTTAGTCGAAGTAATCTAGGAACGTGTTATATACGTTAACATTACAACTATCATATTATGGTTTCATCCATGTCTTCCGTTTTTAGAATAAAACATTTACACTCACTTAATTGGGGCACTTGTAGCGCTAGGTAAACTTGAATCTATAAAGCGTAAGACGGAAATATTTAATCATCTATTCTCATATGCACTTATAAGCAAAATAATGTATGAGCATATATTCAAACTTAGGTGATTTTCACTCTATATAATAAAGGATTAGGACATATGCTATGGAAAGAGATATTAGTGGCTTGAACTCTATAAATCTAGAATACAGCTCTAAAAATACAGAGAGTGATTTTAAAGACTGTTTAATTAAGCACGGTTTTGATTACTGTGTTATTTTATCTATAACACATGATGTGGCAATTAGGTTAATGTCAGTAAACATTAGTAACATAGAAAATGTAGAATATGAATTCCCAGAGTTTTTTAATTTCACAGAGCACAAAAATAATACAGTTTATAAGGCTTATATAGAAGATTTAGGGGATAATATAAATAGTGACGATGAATTGATCCCATATATTAATGGTTACAAATATGAGCTATTAGTTCCATTAAAAACTGAAGATGGGTTAGTTGCTTTTATCGGGCTTTATTCCAACAATAATAATAGTCGGAAATTAAATCTCAGTGAAATGAAATCTGTTATCTCAAAACATTATTATTATATTAATGAAATAAAGACAGAGAAAATCATGAATAAGAATCTAATAAAATATATTATTTTGTTAGATAAAGTATACAACGGAAAAATACAATTTATGGTTAACCATTCATATAATGTTGCTCTTTGGTCGGTGGAAATAGCGATGGAGATTGGTCTAGAACATAAAAACCTTAAATTCGTTTACTTAGCTGCTTTAATGCACGATATAGGAAAAATTTATATTGATACAAATATAATAAACAAGGAAGGCACTTATACTAAAGAGGAATTTGTTTCTTTTAAGAAACATGTTGAATATGGATATAATATTTGTAAAGATTTATTGTTTGGTTTCAACGATCAGATGAGTATATGGATTTACCAACACCATGAGAAATGGGATGGTTCTGGATATCCTAATCATTTAGCGAGTGAAGATATCACACTAGAAGCGAGAATATTAAAAACTGCAGATGCAATTGATGGAATGTTATCACAAAGAAGTTATAAGAATAAAATGAATATTAATCAAGTAATTTCTGAAATATCAAAATGTAGTGGGAAAGACTTTGATCCTTATGTTGTTAAAGCTGCTGTTTCTATATTGCAAAAAAAATTAAACCTAAAGCATAATTTGCTTGATGAGTTTATAATGCGTGCAAGTTTAGTTTTCAATACCAAGGAAAGCATAACAAGTCTAAGTGGTTACATTTCAAAAGCAAATGACGATTTAATTTTTTTCACCAATGATAATAGTGCTTTTGAGAAAAGTGACGTAACTTCTACTTCACTTGCTATAGAAAGATTGAATGTTATTACAGAATATAAAGTAACAGCTAAGAAATTAGATACTTGTAACTTTTTATTAGAAAATATCGAGGAGCGAGAACAGGAAAAGTCATTTAGTTTACTATGGATTCTTGATGGCTATTTAATTGAAACTGAAACTAGAGAAGCAGTTCAAATAAGAACTATAAAAATTTCAGCTACGGGGATTATGTTTAATCTTGAAAACGAGAGTGATGAAATAAGTCTAGATAAGACATATTTGACTGCAATAATATTTGAGGATGAATCAAGGGTTGCAACTTTAGGTAAGCTAAAAAAATATATAAAAGTTAATAATAATAACTTTTATGAACTTATATTTGTCGATGTAAAACAAGATGTACAAACTAAAATATACCATCAACTATTTCAAAAACAGATTGATATTCGTACTCAGACAAAAGCATAAATTATTGATAGCATTATAACAAATAGTATTCGATGGAATATTTATTGTTTTTTGCAAATGCACTAAACCTAAAAAAGATAATATATTATCAGTTGAGTATAAAACATTCTGAAAATCAAGTGCAATTAATTGGATTTAACATAAATCATGGAGCAAAGAGATTGTTTGAAGATAATAAGCTTTATGATTAATATGGTCTTATTGAAATATTAGAAAAAAAAGTTTTGATTAGTAAATCACATTGTGGGATAATGATGAACGCAGAATATTACTGTTTCTAAAGGGTAAGAGCAGCAAAAATTACGTCAATGTATGTGTGAACACAAAACTAACCAGAAATAATATCAAATCTGAACTTATGAATTCTAGTTTTGTAGGTTTATTTTAATTAGCTAACAGAACAGGATTAGCTAAGTAGGAGGTTCAAATATGAACGATACCAAGTATAGTAATATTGTTCGTGAAAAGGTTGAAAAAGGCTATGACATTATAATGCCCATTACTGGAGTTGTACTATTCATTTCAGCTTTTATTATGTATTTTAGCGATATTTCAGTGGCTTTTGCTATTGCAGATTTAATAGCAGGTATAGCTTTAATTATTATCAGTATTTTTAAGAAGCGAGTAAATATCCAGGCAAAGGTTATTGTTGGTATCATTATTGCATTTGCTATTGGTATATCTGCTTTTTTAAGCGATGCCTTTAATAGTGCTGGGAATATTATAATATTAATAGGGAATTTAATAGCAATTGTTCTACTCTCAAAAAAGAAAAGTATAGTTATCTCTATTTCTTCTATTTTTATATTCATTAGTTTGTGGATAATTACAAGAATCTATATGATTGAAAGATTCTATTATATTAAAGTTGGAGAATGGGCTATCCACTTTGTTGTTTTTGTTTTATTTATTTTAATAATGCATGTGTTAGTTTTCATAATTAGGGAATATTTAATATCTAACTTAATGAAAGTTGAAAAAATAGGTGAAGAAGTTTATAGTTTGGCTTTTTATGACGAGCTTACAGGGCTTCCTAATCAACACCTATTTAGAAAAAATCTTATCGACAAAGAAGATGAAAAGATCAACTTAGGGTATATCTTGATGTATAAAATAAGAAATTTAGATGTTCTAAATTCAATTTATGGAGAGGAAACAGGGAATCAAATATTAATTAAAGTATCTGATATTTTTTCAAGCTTAAAGCGTCGCAATGATTTATTGGCAAGGAACAGCGGAAACGAGTTCGTGTTTTGGATTGAAAATTTATCACAAAACGAACTAAGAAAATGGATTTCTAACACAGCTGAAGTGTTTAATAGCAAAAGCATAATAGATAATGAAATTATTAAACTTGAATTCTACATCAGTTATGCTGTATATAAAGTCGATGATAAGGAAATTGAGGATTGTTATAGAAGAGCAGGACTAGCTCTAACATGCGCTAAGGCAGATAACATTAATGATATTGTTGTATATAACAAATCATTTGAAGAGAATTTATATCAGGAAGAAGTTTTTAAGGAATTGTTATGGGTTGCTATTGATAAGAAAGAATTTGAAATTTACTATCAACCAAAAGTTAATGCTTTAACTGGGAAGACGGTGGGCGTTGAGGCATTAGCACGATGGAATTCAGAATTGCTAGGAACAATACGACCAGATGTTTTTATTCCACTAATAGAAAAAGCTAATCAATCTATTTCTTTTGGGGAGTTGATAATTAGTAAGGCATTTAATGATTATAGACTTTTATGTATTAAGTATAATAGAGATATACAATTATCCATTAATATATCACCATCACATTTGATGGCAAAAGGATTTGTAGAATACCTTTTGAAAGAAGTAAATCATTATAACATCGAACCAAGAAATATAGTAATTGAAATAACTGAGGATGTTTTGATTAAAAGCGAATCAGTTGTGAATAAAGTTTTGGCCGAGATAAGAAAGCATGGAGTGTCTGTGTCACTTGATGATTTTGGTACAGGATATTCTTCGTACAATTATTTGATGAAACTAGAAATAGATGAACTGAAAATTGACAAATTGTTTATTGATCAATTATGTGAAGTTAAAAAAGCAAGAATTATGCTAGAGAGCATTATTTATATTTCGAAAAATTATAATTTGAAATTAGTGGCTGAAGGCGTTGAATCCAAAGAGCAGCGAGACAAGCTTGTTGAATTAGGTTGCAATATAATTCAAGGATACTATTATGCTAAACCAGAGCCTTTATTAATTGACTAAAACGCACTACTCAAGATCCATATTTATTGTTGTTTTGCAATGTAATAATGAATATAAATTGAAGTTGATAGAATGAAAGGAGAAAAAGTAATGGACAATTTGGATTTAACCATAAATAACTTTGAAGCAGCCTTGCTAAAGATAAACAGAATAAAAGCATCTGAAATATTTGAAGAGTGCTACAAAGTCAGTAACAACTTCGAACAATTGGAGCTAATAGCAATTAACGCCCTAGAAAGTATTGGTGAGGGATGGGAGAATGGAACCGTTTCTTTATCTCAAGTATATATGAGTGGTGTTATTTGTGAAGAATTAATAGACAAATATTTACCAAATTTTGAGATTGAGAAAAAAGATATACCTAAAATGGCAATCGGTGTACTACAAGATCATCATGCCCTTGGCAAAAGAATTGTATATTCAGTACTGCGTTCAAGTGGTTTTGAATTGTTGGACCTTGGACAAGGATTAACTGTTGATGAATTAGTTCAAAGAGCTTTGGAAGAAAAAATTGATATATTACTAATATCAACACTTATGCTTCCATCAGCGCTTAAAGTCAAAGATGTTAGAGAAAAATTGTTAGCAAATGGATCTACAGCTAGAATAATCGTTGGCGGTGCACCCTTTAGGCTTGATGGTGATTTATGGAAGCAAGTTGGAGCAGATGCTGATGGTAAGAATGCTGTTAATATAATAAACGTAGTGGAATCAATGTTAAAGGGAGGGAATTAATATGAATTCTTTTGATCGCACAATGGCTGCTATTTCGCATACTGAACCTGATAGAGTGCCTCTTTTCCTGCTGTTATCTATATATGGTGCAAAAGAGCTTCAGATTCCAATAAAAGATTATTTTTCTAAATCTGAAAATGTTGTTAAAGCACAACTAAAAATGAGAGAAAAATACAGAAATGACTGCATTTATACTTTTTCCTATGCACCAGTTGAAGTGGAGGCCTTTGGCGGTGAGGTCATTTTTGTTGAAGACGGTCCACCAAACTCTGGAGAACCTTTTATTAAATCATTAGATCAAATATCTAAAATAGAAGTACCAAATATTAAAGAAGTTGATTGTCTAAAAAGAGTTCTGAATACAACTGAAATTCTTAAAAAAGAGGTTGGAAACGAGATTCCTATTATAGGTGTTGTAATGTCACCTTTTTCCCTGCCTGTTATGCAAATGGGATTCGAAAAATATTTAGAAATGATGTATTTTAGAAAAGAGGAATTTGAAAGGCTTATGCGGATAAATGAAGAATTTTGTGTATCATGGGCTAATTCACAACTTGAAGCCGGAGCAACTGCTATTTGTTACTTTGACCCTCTTGCATCTCCGAACATTTTTGAAAGAGAAATGTATAAGTCTACAGGAAATATAATTGCTAAAAGAACTATTAGTAGAATAAAAGGCCCTACAGCAACACATTTAGCATCAGGTATTGCCCTTCCTGTTTTAGATGATGTTGTAAGTACAGGAACTGCAGTTCTTGGTTTTAGTTCAGAAGACAATTTAAGTCAAATTAAAAATGCTGCTAGAAATAAAATATGTTTACTTGGAAATCTAAATGCCGTTGAGATGGTGAATTGGGATTCGGCAAAAATTCAGGAAGAAGTCAAGACTATTATATCATATGCTGGTATTGGCGGCGGACTAATATTATCAGATAATCATGGAGAGATACCTTGGCAAGTTCCTGAAGACGTTTTATTAGAAATAGCAGACTCTGTTAAACGTTTTGGAACATACCCTATAAAGACGGAGATGTAAATGGATAAGCTTAATATTTATGTATGCGAAAATTACTATCCTGAGTTTAGAAAAGTAATTGATAAGCAAAATTTTACAGATGTTATTGTAATTCCGTATCCCAACATGTGTGGAAATAAAGCAAAAAAGAAAGATGTACAAAAACTATTTGAAGACAATTCAAATACTGCTGATAAAGGGCTAGTGATATGCAGTAAAAGTTGCGATGTAATGAAAATAGTATCAGAAATTCCTTTAATTGATATTTTACAGTCAAATTATTGCTTTAGCCACCTTGCAAACGAGCAATTTATCAACTATATCCTACAGCGAGGAGGATATATAATCGGCCTTGGATGGCTAAACAATTGGAGAAATCACATAAATATTGCAGGCTTTGACAGGGATACGGCAAGAAGTTTTTATAAGGAGTTCTGCAAAGAATTGATTTTTTTTGATGCAGGTATTGATCAAAATGCTGAGATTCAGTTAAAAGAACTCTCAGAATTTTTAAATTTACCATATAGTATTATTCCATATGAATTGGAATCTATCCAAACGATGATAAAAAGCGTTGTATTTGAATGGCGATTAAACAACAAAAATGATAACTGTGCGAAGTCTATTTTAGAAATCCAATCTAAATGTGCTGAATATTCAGCAATACTTGACTTACTAAGTAAAATTTCATCTTATAATAATAAACGTGATGCTATTGAGAGAATAAAAGAAATTTTCATAATGGTTTTTGGTGCTCAGAATTTCAAATTTTGGAATAAAAATTATGATAACGAAAGTTTACCTCATGAGATAGTGGATTTACTCTCAGATAAAGATAAATCTGTTGTTTTAATAAAAGAACAGAACAGATTTTGCATTAAAATAGAGCAAAGCGAAAAAGTTTTTGGTGTTATTGATGTAAGTGATTTTTTATTCCCGCAGTATATAGAAAAATATCTTAACTTTGCAATAGAGATATCTAATATATCAGGCATGGCATTATTAAATATCGATCATTATGAAT
>JMSV01000113.1_pt1 | contig 12082 bp, 8 predicted proteins | sample 179021 | NCBI WGS metagenome assembly JMSV01 (sample SAMN02769581, study PRJNA246767) | bioreactor metagenome | isolation source: Culture-2 Bioreactor Bmz derived from microbial biomass from the upper 2 cm... | place: Germany: Bremen | collected day 87 after inoculation | reverse complement strand
CAAATTCGAAATGAAAATACTGCTTGAAGCTCTAAACTCCACCTCCAGCATTCGTAAGGCAGCCAAGGGATTGAACTTATCTCACACTTCTCTACTCAAAAAAATTGAAAAGTATAGACTCCGTAATGTCAACAAAGATGCTCCCTGGGAAACATCAACTCTTGATAATTAGCCATAATCTTGAAATTTAATATACCATCAGCTAGGTAAGCAAGTATTTACAACTGCACCAACTAAACTCAGACTCCCTCACTATTGCAGGGGCTTAATAGCTCACGCCTTTTTATCTACATAATCAGACTATAGAATAAATAATCCTCAACAAAACCCCACCTTTGATTTGATGTACTCTCTCTCATAGACAACTTTTTAAATATGGGAGGAAATCGAACCATCAAAAAAAACCTGAATTAGGGGTACTTATAAAAAAGATTACCACTTGTGGTAACAGATACAACCACTTCTTAACTCTTCACTCTATTTACTAGCTACAAACATCTCTACACAACAGTGTATAAAAGCCGACACAACTATTCATAACACGCTGTTTTTACAGATAATACTATTACTTATTAATTTTATTTTCTCCTTACAACATAATTTGGCACAGGTATTGCCTTAAGAAATTCAGCCAAAAGCGCAAAAGTATTTTGAATAAGGTCCACAGTGATTACGGACTACAAACACTTTTACAAGGAGAAAGGGAAATGAAAGTTGGAATCTTGAAAGAAATTAAATCTGAGGAAAACAGAGTATCTATGACCCCCGCCGGTGCTGAAATGATGCGGGTTAACGGCCATGAAGTCATGGTTGAAAAGACTGCCGGTGTGGGAAGTGGTTTTTCTGATGAAGACTACATTGCCGCAGGAGCCAAAATAGTCGACACACCTGCTGAAATTTTTGCAGAATGTGAAATGGTAATGCATGTAAAAGAACCCCAGCCTTCTGAATATGACATGGTCCGCGAAGGACAGATTGTCTTCACATACTTTCACTTTGCTCCAGACGAACCCCTGACCCGTGCATTTATCAAGAACAAATCCATCGCCATTGCCTATGAAACAGTAGAAGGCCCTGCAGGCGATCTCCCTCTGCTTACTCCCATGAGTGAAGTTGCCGGACGTATGTCCATGCAGGAAGGAGCCAAGTACCTTGAACGTTACTATGGTGGAAGAGGACTTCTCATGGGCGGAGTTACCGGTGTAGCACCCGCAAACGTAGTCATCATCGGCGGCGGCGTAGTAGGAACCAACGCGGCTCAGATGGCATGCGGCCTTGGCGCGAAAGTATATCTCCTTGACATGAACCTTGAAAGACTCCGCTACCTCTCTGAAGTAATGCCCAAAAACTGTTTCCCCATGATGAGCAGTCCCGCCCTTCTCCGCGAGCTGGTTCTTGAAGCAGACGTAGTAATCGGTGCAGTACTTGTTGCAGGCGCAAAAGCTCCGAAACTGGTAACCCGCGACATGCTGAAATCCATGAAAAAAGGCGCAGTAATCGTAGACGTAGCCATTGACCAGGGCGGTTGTTTTGAAACATCAAAAGCCACCACTCACGGCGACCCCGTTTTCGAAGTAGATGAAGTAATTCATTACTGCGTAGCAAATATGCCCGGAGCAGTCCCCGTAACCTCCACCATGGCACTGACCAATGCGACCCTCCCCTACGCTATCCAGATTGCTAACAAAGGCTGGAAACAAGCATCGCTTGACAACAATGCAATTAAAACAGGTCTTAACATTGTCGGCGGAAAAAGTCACCTACAAAGGTGTAGCCGAAGCCTTCGACCTTGAATACGTCCCCGTGGACAACGTCCTGTAAAGAACATCAACTGATGATGCATTCAAGAAGCTCATATAAGGAGTAAGTTAGTATAAAACCAAGGGGATAACATGGAATTCATGACTTTACTGGATGGGATTGTAGGGAAAGTTGGTGCTTTTGCATGGGGCCCGCCGATGCTGGTCCTTCTGGTAGGTACCGGTTTATGGCTCACGTATTCACTACGTGGACTCCAATTCAGAAAACTTGGATACGCACTCTACCTTGCGTTAATAAAACGTAAAGAAGAAACAGATGAGCCCGGTGATATCACTCACTTTCAGGCTTTGATGACAGCTCTTTCCGCGACAGTCGGAACCGGAAACATTGCAGGTGTTGCCACAGCCATCGCCATGGGTGGACCCGGTGCACTGTTCTGGATGTGGATGACAGGTCTTGTGGGAATGGCTACCAAATATGCCGAAGCTGTACTTGCTGTGAAATACCGCGAAGTTGACGAAAACGGTGAGATGAGCGGTGGGCCCATGTACTACATCTCCAAAGGTCTCAAGATGCCCTGGCTCGGCACCGCCTTTGCCATCTGTGCCTCTATCGCGGCCTTCGGAATCGGAAACATGGTTCAGTCAAACTCCGTTGCTGATGCAGTAGAAGCAACATACAGCATCTCTCCGTTCATTACCGGCGGAATCCTTATGATCTGTACTGCTGCAGTTATTCTTGGCGGAATCAAAAAAATCGGTAAAGTAACCGGTTTCTTCGTACCAATAATGATTGTCTTCTACATGGCAGGCGCATGCTATATCATCCTTGCCAACATTGCAGAAGTTCCTGCAGCAATATCTTTGATCGTTGAACAGGCCTTTAATCCGACAGCTGCTGTAGGCGGATTTGCCGGAGCATCCATCATGCTCGCCATCAGAATGGGTGTTGCACGAGGTGTTTTCTCCAACGAATCAGGACTTGGCAGTGCTCCAATAGCAGCTGCTGCTGCACAGACAAAAAGCCCGGTAACTCAGGCACTGGTGTCTATGACCCAGACCTTTATCGATACCCTTATTGTCTGCACCATGACAGGACTTGTCCTGATACTCACCGGAGTATGGTCAAGCGGCGCAACAGGAGCAGAACTGACTACTATTGGCTTTGCCGCAGGATTCTCCGGCGGAGAACATGTTGTAACCATCGGACTGATCCTCTTTGCATACTCCACAATTCTAGGCTGGAGTTACTATGGTGAAAAGTCCATTGAATATCTGTTCGGAATTAAAGCAGTACTGCCTTACCGCCTCGTATTCATATGCTTCGTTGGTATCGGTGCTGTAGCCAAGCTCAGTCTTGTCTGGAACATCTCTGACACTCTGAACGGACTGATGGCTATACCAAACCTGATAGGTCTGCTCCTTCTTACTCCGGTTGTTGTCTCGGAAACAAAGAAATACTTCCAGACTGACAAAACTGCCGGAAACGTCAAAGATCTAGAAACATCAACCCCTTCAAAATAACATCCGGTAATTAGATGCCTCTCCCCATCAATTACTAAAAAATCCCGGCATCCTTTCTTGTGAAGAGAATAACCAGAAAGGGTGCCGGGCAAAAGCTCAAGTTAAAATAACCTCAAGCATAAAGCCTGTTGAATGAACAGCCTCGACCAGCTTTACGAAACAAAAAAGGTTACACATGAACAGCTTGATTACAAACTCACCTATTTGGGCTGAAATTGACCTTGAAGCCATCCGTCATAATCTCAATACAGTAAAGCAGCTAGCCAGCGATTCTAAAGTTATGGCTGTCGTAAAAGCTGACGCATACGGACATGGAATTGAAAAGGTAGCTCAAACTCTTAGTGCTTCCGGAGTAAATTACTTCGGCGTAGCAAGACTCTCTGAAGCTGTCAGACTTCGCGAAAATGATATTTCAGACCCCATCCTGATATTAGGATACACCCCGGTTGAAGCAGCCGCAGAACTCATTAAATATAATCTTACACAAACCGTTTTTTCATCTGACTATGCAGAATTGCTTAATGAAAAAGCACGTGAATCTAAACAGTCACTCAAAGTCCACATCAAAATTGATACCGGCATGGGACGCCTCGGGCTTTCCCATGACTGCCTGACCTCCGGTAATGAGAAGTCCATAGCTCAATCAGCAGTTAAGATTGCTCAGCTATCGAATCTTGAAACCGAAGGTATTTACACTCATTTTGCAGCCAGTGACGCTGCCGACAAAACAAGTGCACACCGGCAGCTTAATTTTTTTCAAAACATTACATCCTTAATTAAAGAAAAGGACATCACTTTTTCACTTAAGCACGCGGCAAACAGTGCAGCAGTAATTGATCTTCCTGAATCATATTTAGACATGGTCCGCCCCGGAATAATGCTTTACGGCCTGTACCCGTCACTCGAAGTAAAACAAAGAAAAGTAAATCTTAAGCCGGCCATGCAGCTGAAAGCACGCATAGCCCAGATAAAGAAAGTACCTAAAGGTTTCAAAGTCAGCTATGGGCATACCTACACCACAGCCAAAGCGACCAGTCTGGCAACGATACCACTAGGCTATGCTGACGGATACAGAAGAGAATTATCCTCTTTTGGAACAGTGCTGGTGGGAGATCAGAAAGCACGAATTGTTGGAAGAGTCTGCATGGATCAAAGTGTTGTAGATGTGGGGCATATCCAAAACGTAAGTAATGGCGATGAAGTTGTAATCATAGGACAACAAGGTTCCTCCTGCATCTCGGCCGAAAAAATGGCTCACGACCTGGGAACAATAAATTATGAAGTAGTATCGTCTGTAATGGCTAGAGTCCCCCGTGTCTTTTTAGGCGAATAAAAACCAATTTGAATTAAAAATTTCTGACCAGAGCAATCATGAAAGCAACCAACCCCGCGCTTTATGATAGCAGCAAAGTCAAGAAAATATGACATTCGAGGTATTCAGGATCTGGACTTCTGCAACCGGAAAAACAGAAGGACACTAATACCAAATGGATGTTCTGGGAGATATAATGTTTTTAAACATTCTCCCGGCAGCGAAAATTGATTTGCGCCCTCCATGCATTTCATACTGCATGGCAAATCGAACTAACCCATTATTCGTTGCCGGGAAACTCCCTCTTCGGCAGCAGAAGAGAGGCCTTATTAAAAAACTTCTGCAGGTCAAAACTGCTCTTTTTACATTTGGTTACTTAAAAAAACTAACACACTTGACCAGACCAAAAACGCAAAGAGCAGCCAAGAAGCAGCTGAGAGAACACCGCCACAAGAACTCAATAGTTGCTACCATGTCATGACAAAAGAGGCGAATACAGGAGAGAATAGCACTAAAAAGACCTGATAGGACAACCATCTTTATTGATCCTATGAAACCATTAAAGATGGTAAAAATGCTGCATAACTCTAGCAGCAGACGAGTCATTAAGCTGAAAGAAAAACAGAGTATAAGGTAAATTACCCGAACTTAAGAGTTTGGGGTCATGGCTAAGGCGTGGATTATTAGAGCCCAGCTTCCAGAAATGGAGGCTGGGCTCTTTTAATTCTTTAAACTTAAAATACGCAGGACGACTCCATAACAATCACAATGTACCTAAGACTGTAACCGCATGCGCTAATTCTACATCCTGTCCATTCACATAATTTATGACATTAACCGATGTGCGGGAAGTCCTGTTGTCAGGAATTACACCGCCGACACCATTCTTACTATCAAGCTGAATCACTTTATTTTTATCAAGAGAGGCGCCGAAAGGAAACTCAATTAAATATCCACCAGGCATATATGCCTTTCCACCTGTCATGCCAAAAGAACCATTGGTTCCATAAAAACCAACAACACGTCCTCTAGACAAATTCTGAATAGTCATTGCTACACCTTCTGCAGAACTGACTGTCAATGGATTTACCAGCGCAACAACAGGGCCGCGATATTGCGGAACTTGTGGTTCAATATACAGAGGGATATTTCTGGTCATGACTTCATTCTTATCAACAAGAACTATTTCGAATTTACCATTATAAGCGTTGTAGTATTCCTGATACTCATAGACTGTTGATTCGGAATAAAAATAACCAGAAAACTCAGCAGCAAGATCGTCAGACCCACCGCTGTTGCCGCGAAGATCAACAACAATCCCCGGGACATTCCTAGCAGTCAAAAAGATCATTGCTTCTTTAAGTTTATCAGAAAGATAGTCATAAGAAAAAGTAGGATTCTCACTTTCCAGCGCCCCGAGCATGATATACCCGTACCCACTACCCATAACTTCATACTTGATGGGCTCGTCGTCATCGACCTTATTCCATAGCCCAGTTTTACCTAAGATTGTAGCATTGTCATTAGCAGCTGTAAGCGTAGCGGTTGTGGTTATTCCGCCTCCGGCATTAAAAAATTTTATTTTACTATTAGTACCGATGGGGTCGAGCACAAGGCTGCGGTACTTTTCATAAAGGGTGTGTTCGTTTGTTGCCAGAGAATTAGCGGCGTTACGCCACAAGGTTGAGGTGTTGCTTAGGGCTGTATTGATAGCTATATCATCCCACTCCAAGATCTGATCCCCTACCTGCATTCCAGCCAAAGCAGCAGGCCCCCCGGCAGTGACAACGTGGGTAATAACCCTACCATCATCAAGGCCGATAATACCAAATCCATAACTCCCGCCAAGATTCTGTGCGATCAAATTTCCCATGAGCCCGTTTTGAATAGAAACATGGCCGTCAGGCAAATAATTTGTATATTCACGAAGTGCAGTAGCATAGGCAGGTTCATCATTGGTATTCATCGCCAAAACAATTTTAGGCCAAATTGAATCATTGAGTGTATACCAATCTATATTTTTCCATACACCAAAAGCATATTGCTCTGAAATCTGTTCATGAAATGCATCATAAGCATCGACCCAGCTTAACTGAGTATAATTTCCAGCACTGGCCTGTATGATAGGCCAATCTCCATCGGAATTATCACCAATAAGGCAAGCACTAACCAAGCTCAACAACACCACACAAAAGCAATATTTCAGATAACTAGTCGTCAACAAACATTTAATTTGGAACATAAATATATTATCGCAAGACAAGGTTAATAAACAATAAACACTGCCCTATTTACAGTTAAAATAACATCAAGTCCAACTGAATAAATATGTATTCCCATAAAGACCTGTCTTGTATATTCAGTAGATTTAAACCCTAATTAGGTGTTTTTATTATACGTTAAATACATCATAAAGAACCTCGATGTTGATTGCATAGAGAAAAATACAAAATAAAAAAATCATCATATCTATATCTCCTTCTGGAAATCTCGAACAAAAACGATTACGTTCACATAAAATAATCTGGAGAATTAAAATGAAAAAAATAAATATAACGACATTAATGGGCATCATGTTCTGTTTTTTATCTGCCTCGCTTTTGCATGCAGCGGACATATCCAAAGGCCTGAATTGCCCTCCGGGATGGGAAGATAACAAGGTCGCCAGAATAGATAATCGCGTTAAACAATGTACATCCTTCTCACAGGACTCAACCATAGAACTATACGCAACTCCCGGAAAGAAAATCCCTTTACCCCGTCTACTGGACAAATGGACAGATGCTTTAAATCAGCAGGGATTCCCATTGGAAAAAAGCCTCTCTGAAACAAAAGGACATGTTTCCGGATCACTGGCTGTTATCCGGGAATTCAGCGGGGTAGTTGATAACCAAGAGCACCACTCAATACTTGCTGCCAGTAGACACGACGGTATAAATTATATTTTTCTAGGACATTATCGTGGCGGAGACCGTAAAGCAGAGCAGCAGGTCAGACATTCTCTGACCACATGGAACTTTCCTGAAACAATTGCCAGAGAAGATACTCCTTACAATTCAATTTCTGAAAAAAATAAAGTTCCGGGCGATCAGTTCGATAATGATGGAAATTACAAAAGCATCGGCAGTTGCTGGGCATGGGGTCTCTGGCAGTCTCCCACCGGTTTATCCGTAATTATCCTTCCTGACGGGAGAGCAGTATTCGATGGAGAGTCGAACAAATATTGGCGCCCTATAGAAGACGAAAATACCATAATTATTGAACAGCCTGCCAGGTGGGGCGGTGGTTCTGCCAAATGGACACACCCCGAAGGCCGCCACGATGCAATCATAAAGGTAGAATTCCCTGAATCTAAGCTGATTCTCACCCGCAAGTCATGGAAATATAGTTATGAAGGCAAAGAGTTCGAAGCCTGCAATAAATAGATCGACAACCAAGTACAAAAAGAATAGCCCCTTGTGAAAACTAAACAAGGGGCTATTACTATGAGGTCGACTATGTCAGTCGAGGAGAAATTATGCAGAAAGTGCTGTCAAAACAACTTCTTTCTGATCATTGAAAGTTAGTGAAAATTCTTTTCCATATTTAACGAGAAAATCTTCTTCGGCAATGAAAGGAACCTCTTCCACAGCAATCTGAATATCATCATCTTCATCAGCTTCGTCTATGCCCAGACCGAGCACAATTTTAGCGTGTCAGCCACCGCCGACTTTATACTCGCGCAAACGGACACAGCTTTCCTCGTCTTCATCTTCGAGCATGCCCCGGAGCTTTTCAAGCATCTCTTCGGGAACAGTAACGTTAAACATATTTACCTCTTCATTATTGTTTTAGTTAAATCGAGACAGGTCTCACCAACAGGCCTGCCTTTATAAATTTTTAACCTTTCCCTTAGGAAACGCTGAGAACCGCAGTATCTTTATCAGCAAGAAACATTGAGCGGCAGGAATTATGTTCGTCATTCTCAACTAAAGTGTCATGATCAAGAATCAGATCGGCACCCATGGCTGCAGCAGACTCCACATAATCAAGACAAGGCCCCTTTGACTCAGACTCAGGATCACGATCCCGGCTTAAAATTCTGCAACAGAGGCTGCCATGGCGTGCGGAAAAACGGTCATAAAGTTCCTTTGAAACTATACAAACCAGCTCTTCATCCGCAGGAAAACCATCTTTGCAAAGAATCAAACCTAAGCCTATTACCGCTCCGGACAAAGCCCCGCATACACAGCCGGCATCACCAATGCCGCCACAAAACCCCTTTGACAGGGCAATTGCAAGCTCAGGAGAAAGCCCGCCGTCAAACTCATTGTTAAGAACAGTCAGCACTGCTTCGGAACAACACATTTCCCCACTGCCATAAAGTTCACGCGCCTCAAGTCCAAGTGTAGAAACAGGCAAAGACCTTTCTCTGCGGGATTTCATCTTACTATCCTTCCAATGAAACATCTTACCTAGATAATGACGGTTTTAAGTCCGTTAGCAACAAATCTGTCCAGCACGACATCCAATTGCTCGGCAGAATACTCCGCGGACATAAGATAGTCCCACTTTAGAGCTGCATACTTGTTACGTCCGAAAGCATGACAAGGCATGACCTCTATTTCATCACGTCCAAATTCCTTGAGAAAATCAGCCATTGAAGAAATATTTTTTTCGGAGTCATTCATACCGGGCATCAGCGGCATGCGAATACGCACCTCAGTACCGGAAGAAAGAGCCGCACGCAGATTACGCAGGATAATATCATTATCCACTCCGGTAAGCTTCTTGTGCTCTCCCGAATCCATGTGCTTACAGTCGAAAAGAAAAAGGTCTGCAAGTTCAATGGTTTTATCAAAACGTTCTTCAGGACAGAAACCGCAGGTATCTACTGTTACATGATAGCCTTCATCGCGAGCCGCCTGCGCCATTTCCAGAAAAAATTCTCCGCCGGAAGTAGGTTCACCACCACCAAAAGTAACCCCGCCACCGGAATTGTCGTAAAAAAGAGCATCCTTGCGAACCACATTCATGACATCTTCAACGGTCATGGTTTTACCGGAAATTTCCCGAGCCTTGCTCGGACATGATTCAGCACACAGACCGCAACCAGTACATTTTCCGGTGTCCCAATTGAGCTTGCCCCCGACCTCACTGGCAGCTCCGCTTGGACAGACTTCAGCGCATTTGCCGCATGCAGTACATAATTCTTCGAAATACATCATCTGCGGCTTTGTCTTTTGCGACTCAGGATTACTGCACCACAAACACTTCAAAGGACATCCCTTTAAAAAAACAGTCGTCCTAAGTCCGGGACCGTCATGAACGGACATACGCTGAATGTTATAAACCATTCCCTGACTCATGATTTTCTCCACAGATGTTTTCCCCACCGGAAGCTGAAACCTTCTGTCCGGTGAGGGTGTTAACGGGAGGGCAAGGCACCCTCCCATTAACATGGGGTGTTATGTGTGATGTCTTACTTAAGAGTTATATTCTGTGCGTTTGATAATTTCGTTCTGAACGCCGCAATCCAGTCTTGTGAAGTAGGCACTGAATCCGGCAACACGAACGATAAGATCCGAATAATCTTGCGGATTCTGCTGTGCATCTTTCAAAGTCTCAGAGCTTACGCAGTTAAACTGGATATGTGATCCACCAAAATCGCAATAAGTTTTGATCAGGGAAGTGATGATCCTTACACCCTGTGCCCCTTCGAGCATTGCGGGAGTAAACTTCACGTTAAAATGGTTTGCACCGTAGCGAACGGTATCAATTGCTTCAGCACCGGATTTAATCAGTGCGGTGATGCCTTCCTTGTCAGTACCGGGCATTGCGGAGACACTTCCGTCAGTGAGGGCAACACCAGCTTTGCGGCCGTTAGGCAATGCGCCCATGAGCCCGCCGAAGTAGTTATGGTAGGACAGAGAGTACGCGTCCAGAGGGGTGCGCTGCCCAAAGCAGTCCGGTCCCTGTGAGTGATGGATTTCATCCACATCACGATAGAAACGCTGTACGATTGCCTGCACGTCTTCGTAGTCATTGCCGTGCTTGGGTGCATCGAAACACATCTTGCGGATATCTTCGAAACCTTCAAAGTTAGCTTTCAGGGCTTCAAGAAGCTGTTCCATGGTGATTTTTTTGGTATCGAAAACAAGGTGCTTGATAGCCAGCAGAGAGTTAGCGGCATCAATACCTGCGGTCATAATGGGGTTAACCTGTGGATAACGGGTTCCACCTGCTTCCTCGCACATGCCCTTTTCAATGCAGCCATCGTACATAGCGGAACGGAACACACTCGGTACAACCTGCAGGCGAGCCATCTGACTAAGATCTGAGTGGGCACGGGAGATGCGGAACAAATTGTCCAACTGCCCCTTTACTGCTTCGTAAAGATCTTCAAAAGTTTCAAAAGAAGTAGGATCGCCAGTTTCTGCGCCGACTTTTTTCTTGGTCACAGGGCACCTACCATTATTAAGTACCAGTTCCACTACTTTGGCGAGGCAGGGCTGATCTTCCTGGGTAATAAAGCTGCCTTTGCCGCAAACACCGGTGGAAACGCAACCATAGTTGCCGCAGTTGCGGGCATCTTCAAGGGTGATGCCGTCAGGGTACTGAGCAAAACGGGCGAGAGTACGCTGGATAACAGCGTTATTGTTGAGAATCTGGGGCTGTCCGGAACCGCCACGGATACACTCAACTACTTTCTGCATGTAAGAATCTTTCAGCTTCGGATGATAAAGCAGAGTCAGAGTAGGCTGAATGCTCTTCATCTGAATCTGAGTTTCCAGCATAAGCTCTTCAAGCTCGGTAGAAGCATCGTTGCCGTTTTTATCTACACCACCGATAGTCATGGACTGGCCGGTGTGACCGGAAAGGGTCAGTGCGTAGGAATTACCCTGATATTCCCCAAGTTCCAGATGACGAATCCACTGGAACTTGAGCATGGTCAGAACCTGTTCGCGGGTCAGGTTGCCTTCTTCGATGTCTTTCTTGAAGAAAGGATACATATACTGACCGTAACGGCCAGGAGAAACAGCACAAGCCATCTGCTCAGTAGCTACACAAAGGTGGGTGAACCAGAAAGACTGGATAGCTTCACGGAAGTTGCGGGCCGGATGTTCAGGCACACGGCGGCAGATTTCTGCAATCTCCATCAACTCAGCTTTTACTTTCGGATCGGATTCTTCAGCTGCGGTCTTTTCTGCAAGATCAGCATAACGGTGGGAATGTTTAATTACCGCATCAAAAGTAATCAGCATTGAGCGGTAGAGATCGATTCTGTCTCTGTCTGCAAGTGTGGTCGGACACTCTTCAAGACGTTTTTTTACATCTTCTACAAGGTAACGAAGACCTTTGTTAAGAACGAGACCATAGTCGGCGATACCGGAACCGGAAGCAACGGAAACGTTTTCATAATACATTCCGGCTTTAGCGTACTTCTTGGCACTCTCGCCGTACTTTTCCTTGTACATCTTGTTGTTCTGGTCAATACAGGTACGGC
>JMSV01000112.1_pt1 | contig 12138 bp, 8 predicted proteins | sample 179021 | NCBI WGS metagenome assembly JMSV01 (sample SAMN02769581, study PRJNA246767) | bioreactor metagenome | isolation source: Culture-2 Bioreactor Bmz derived from microbial biomass from the upper 2 cm... | place: Germany: Bremen | collected day 87 after inoculation | reverse complement strand
CCTGCACTATTTTTTGCTTCGGTATTTGTAATATCTGCAATTGCACTGCTTATATTTATTAAGGAAGACGTTTCTCATGATCCGGACATGAAAGTAGATGCTCCAGCATGGATTCATGAAGAAGGATCCAGTGGAAAACAACCCATCTCAGGCAAAGTTGCCAAATCCGGAAACATGAAAATACGTCCCGCCGTCAACGCATCAGAATCTAATGCGACCCTTTTGGCCGCAAAAAATCAGACTCCCAAAAATGGGGCAGCAAAAAAACCAATGATACTATAAAAAAATCGGCTATTGCTAAAACCATTGATAAAATTCAAAAAACAATTATTACCGAAGTTTTTCTTGAAAACCTTGCCAAATACATTGCTGACAACTATCAGCCAGCCGGATCACTTCCGCATAAACCGGAAAAAGGATTCAGTTCGGCTTCATTCAAAAGTATAAACACTTATTTCGGTCTGAACTTGCATGGTCTTATGCCTGAAGCATTATCCCTTGTCAGTGCCCGTAAATCCATATGGGCTGAGTTCCTGTCTCCGGGAACACTGAATATGCTTTACGAAACCGATAGCGCAGACCTACTCGACCTTGTAGAAGAACAAGGAATTCTGGCTGAACGCAAATTTGCCATGCAGGGAGATACTTTTGAACTGCGGGAGCTGACTAGAAAACAACGTGCAGAAATGTTCAGGGTCAGTGCAGTCCCACTGCGCCACGTGTCAGCAGTTTTAACCTCTCTGGCAGAAAATAGAGACTTACTCCAAGCTATGGACAGCTATATCAGGGCTGAAAAACGAGTAGATATTGCAAATGGTGTTTTTCAAGCAGATCTTGATCAATCCCGTAACTCCAACTCTGTCACTGCAAAAAACAAAGCAACCCATTCCGGAAAAGTATTGAAAGATGCAATCACCGTCCGAGAAAAAATTAAAACCGGCATAACAGACAAAATTAAAGCATTTTGTTCCGGACCCTGTGAAAAACCGGACGATTCATTTTATATTGCCAAGTGGGTTTTCAGACGGACAAAGGATAATGAAAAAAGGATTGAATCCATACTCTCCGGCTGCAAAATACTTAACAATCTGGCTGTCCAGATGGAAAAAAGAGCCGTTTTGATTGAAAATAAAATTTAGTCACCAATAGAGTACTATCACCAAAATAAAAACGCTCTAATCTTTAACATTAGAGCGTTTTTTTTGAAAACAAATTGATAATGCTTACTTTAATTAAATTACCGAAAATTATATTCGAAAAGACAGCTCCATTAACAGCCATTCTCTTTATGACATGAACAGACTGCCGGCAAACGTATAACCACTTTCATCCCCTTTCCGGGACTTGTATCAATAACAAAGGAACCATGATGTTTCTGGGTTATAATATAGTAAGAGACAAAAAGTCCCAGACCGGTCCCCTCACCGGCCGACTTGGTTGTAAAAAAAGGCTCTAAAGCATTCTTACGGGTTTCCGGGTCCATTCCAGGACCATTGTCTTCTATTTCGAGCCTTATAAAATCACCATCCGGCTTAAGCCTGACAAAGATGACACCTCTTCTTCCCTCTTCACGGCTGGAGTCAGAATATATAGCCTGAACCGAATTTTTAATCAGATTAATCAGAACCTGTTCAATTTCAGATGGTGAACAAAGAATATCGGGAGTTGTGCCATCAATATCGCGTATAATATCAACCCCTTGAACTCCAGAACTATGATAAATATCGTAACCGCTAAATGACAATTCAATTGCAGTCTCCACAACCTGCGTAATATTGGAGCAAACTTTCTCTCCACCCGATTGCCGACTGAACTGCAACATATTCGATACAATTTGTGCTGATCTTTTTCCCATCAACTGAACGGATTCAAGCTTAGAAATAATTCCCCGCCTCTTGCAATATTCCATAATTTTCTCAAACGGAACACTGAGATCATCGGCAACCTGACGATTTTTTTTCAAATCACTTGAGACCCGTCGCAAAACATTCTGCACCCCTTGAAGCATTCCCCCCAAAGGATTATTAATTTCATGAGCCATACCCGCAGCAAGACCGCCAACAGTCATCATCTTTTCAGTCTGGACCATGACTTCTTCCATCCGGGTTCTCGCGGTAATATCATCAATGCGGATTACTGCACCTGACTCGTCTTCATTTTTAAAAGGGAAAACCACAATTTCAAAAAAGACAGTGCCTTTTCCTCGTTCAACATGGAAAATTTCAGTACCACCATCCAGCTTACCCTGAATCGTATTGGCAATCAGATGATCAAACCTTCTGAGTTCTGGCATCATGTTAAAAACATAATTACCCTCAGCTTCTTCTGCAGAAATACCTGTTTCTTTTTCAGAGTGGGCATTCCAGAGCACAACTTCAGCTTTATCATCCACACCGACAAGAACCGATTGCATGGAATCAATTACATTTCCCAGATAATTCTTTGTCCGCCGCAACTCCCTCTGATCAGAAAGACGCCTTCTTACATCGCGGGCAACCATTACTATATAAAGACGCCCACCCACAAAATGAACCCGTAAAGTCATTTCGACAGGAATCTTTGATCCCCCCTTCCCAAGAAGGTCAGTTGTTGAGACTTCTTCTTTTTCCCACGCAGAGTAAACTTCATCATCGGTCAAGACTTCATGGAGTAAAAAACACATTTCTTCAGGGAAAACCAGCTCTGGCGGACTATCGAGAAGTTCCTCTCGTGAATACTTGGTCTTTTTGATTGCAGTTTTATTAATATCGGAAAAACTCCACGAGAAAGCATCAAGCACAAATAAGGCGTCATTGGCATGTTCAACCAACGCCCTAAATCTCTCAAGTTCATTAATCCTCTCTCTGAGTTCAGGGTAATAGCTTTTGCGCATGGAATTTTCGCCAAGCCCGATAAGCTTATTGCGAACATTCTCACTGTTGTCTTTCTTAGAGCGCCGCCTCATAAATACTTTCTACATCTCCCTGTGTTAATTCGACCGGATTTGTGACCATACAAGCATCATTAAGAGCAAGTTTAGCAAGTTTAGGTATTTCATCTTTAACCAAACCGAAATCTTTGAGGGACTTCGTTATACCGGCAGCTCTTCGCAGATCAATCACACCTTGCACAAGAAATTCGCAGACCTCATCAGAGGACTTGCCTGCGACATCAAGCCCAAGTGCCTCAGCAACTCTAGTGTACCTTTCAGCTGCTGAAGAAAAATTGGCTTTAATCACATATGGCAAAAGAATAGCGTTACATTCACCATGAGGGAGATCAAGATGCCCTCCCAGACTGTGAGCCATTGCGTGCACCGCCCCTAAAATAGCATTTGAGAAAGCTAATCCGGCTTGCATACTTCCAAGCATAACATAGCCGCGTAATTCAATATTTTCAGGATCATTGATAGCCTTTACGAGATATCTGCTTACCAGCTTGATTGCATCAAGGGCCAGCAAATCAGTAAGTGCAGAATTAGCATTGGAGACATAAGCCTCCATAGCATGAGTAAGAGCGTCCAACCCAGTTGCAGCAGTAAGAGATAAATCCATAGTAGTGGTTAGTTTTGGATCAATCAGAGCAGCATCTGGAACCATAGCTTTGCTGACTATACTTATTTTTACATCTCGTTTGGTATCAGTGATAATTGCAAACTGAGAAACATCTGCAGAGCTTCCGGCTGTTGTAGGAATGCAGATCAACGGAGGACCGGGAACCTCGACCATATCCACTCCTTCAAAGGAAAGAATATGAGCATTATTGGTGGTAACAATTCCAATTCCCTTAGCGCAATCCATAGGGCTTCCGCCGCCAACTGCGACAATGCAGTCGCATCCTGTTTCCATATACAATTCAGCCCCTTTCATGACCTCCACATCACGCGGATTCTCAGAAACGTCACTAAAAAGAACAGTTTCAACTCCACCTTTATGCAGACTATCCTGCACTTCGGAGACCCAGCTACAATTAACTATACCCGGGTCAGTTACGATCAACGCTTTTTTCACTCCAAAATTTTCAGCATACTGCCCTGCCAGCAATGAGGACCCAACACCGAAAATCAACTCAGGAGCAACAAACTTACGCATAGCAATAACTTCTTTCACGACTTCCTCAGCTAGGTAAAACTATCCACTGACAGATGCATATGCCATCTATGCCTACATCTATAAACACAGAAAATAATAACACTATCTTACTACACTAGGCAACATCAAATAAAAAAGACTTCATAATAATTAATGGGATTTAAGCTAAATAATGAGAACACAATTATAAAGCAGGCACAAGAAGGAAATAAATTATCATGAAACAACCCAACTTATTTAAAACAAAAATAACACGAACTACTTTGAAAATAATATTTTCACAAAATAAATTATATAAGAACAACCCCATGTTTGCAAAAAATACTACTAATTTGCAAACTATTGCTGTAATGTATAATAATTAATAGAAATTTTAAAACTTAAGAAGTAATCACATATACTATTATGAAGTCAGACAACTTTTTATCCCGAATACGTATCAGGTCACGCTTGATTATCTGTTTTTCGATTCTGACTATTTTTTCATTACTCTTATGCGGATCAACCATCTACCCTTTAGTCCGTAGCACTGTTCAAAAAAATATTGAAAATGAACTGACTAACACTACAAAAGCCATGGTTAACATGGTTCATGCTGCTGTAAATGTATCCGTACGCAACCACCTGAGAGCTGTTGCTGAAACAAATTTGAATATTGTTTCAACTCTTTATAAAGAATTTAAAAGTGGTAAAATAAGCGAAGAACAAGCAAAAGAGACAGCCAAAGCGATACTGCTTAATCAAAAAATAGGACATACAGGGTATATTTATTGCATAAATAGTGATGGTAAAGTCAAAGTCCATCCTCGCAAGGAATTACTGGGATCAGATGTAAATGACTATGAATTCGTAAGGCAACAACTTGCAGATAAAACCGGATACGTTGAATACGAATGGGCTAATCCGGGAGAAGAAAAAAGACCTAAAGCGCTATTCATGTCTTATTTTGAACCATGGGATTGGATTATTTCAGCAACGTCCTACCGTAATGAATTCGATTCACTGGTCAATGCAGAAGATTTCAGAAATAAAATTAAAGCGATAACATTATCTAAAACAGGGTATGTTTTCATTATTGGAAAAGATGAAGAAGTTATTGTTCACCCATGGGTGACAGGCTCAATGAAAGATTTTTACGATGTTCTTGGCTACCAATTCCTAAATGATATTTATAGCAAAAAAAATGGTAAAATAACCTATGACTGGAAAGATGAGCATAGTAACAAGATCCGTAAAAAAATAGCAGTATTTGAACATCTACCGGAAATGGACTGGATAGTCGCGTCATCTGTTTATGCTGACGAGGTGTTCAGCCCGCTTGATCAAATAATCTACTTTATAATTTTTTCTATTGCTGTTTCATTATTGCTTGCCTTACCTGTCAGTGCTTATATCACCAACAGCATCACAACACCTGTCAACAAGCTGGTAAACCTGTTTGCGCAGGCTGCACAAGGAAATTGGAAAACCAGATCTGAAAACAATTCCCCCGATGAGATTGGTATTTTATCCCGAAGATTTAATGAATTCATGTCAGCACTGGAAGGAATGCAATGCAATCTGAACACTGAAGTTGCCATACGCCAAAAATCTGAATACCAGCGACGCCTTTTCGAAGAAGTGTTCAACAATGCTATGGAAGGGATAACAATAACCGACACAGACGGTATAATTATCAATGCAAACCCGGCTTTTACAACCATCACCGGCTATGAGGTAGATGAAGTCATCGGCAAAAATCCAAGCGTGTTAAAATCAGACAAACACAGCAAATCTTTTTATAAATCTATGTGGGCTGACATTACAGAAAAAGGACATTGGGTTGGGGAAGTATGGAACAGGCGCAAAAATGGTGAATCATACCCAGAACTGCTAAGCATCAGTGCTATTTGTGATGCATCCGGGGCAGCAACTCACTATGTAGCTGTTTTTCATGATATCTCTGAGATGAAAAGTAAAGAAGAACAACTTAAATACCAAGCCCACCATGACGCACTTACAGGGCTACCTAATCGAGTGTTGCTTACTGACCGCATTTCGATGGCTATTTCCCGTGCTTCCCGCCTTGAAAAAAAACTGGCTCTTTTTTATCTGGATCTTGATAATTTTAAAACCATCAATGATTCATTGGGACATGCGATAGGAGATCTCATTCTACAGCAAACCACAAGCCGAATATCAAAAGTTTTCAGAAACCAAGACACACTGGCCCGTCTTGGAGGAGACGAATTTGTTATTTTAGTTGAAGATGTTAGTGACGAATATCATCTGATAAATCAGGCTGAACGGCTACTTAATGCGTTTGCAACTCCTTATATAATTCAAGACCACGAACTACACATAACAACCAGCCTTGGTATAACGGTGTTTCCGGACGACGGAGAGACTCCCGGCACCCTTATCAAAAATGCCGATATGGCAATGTATCAAGCCAAGGAGGAAGGGCGTAACGGATACCATATGTTCCGTCAGGAAATGCATGAACGGGTTGAACGCAGATTAACCATTGAAAATGCTCTCCGCCAAGCTGTCACCAAAAATGAATTTGTTGTATTTTATCAACCCAAGATAGACACTAAATCCGGGCAAATATACGGACTCGAGGCTTTAGTCCGCTGGATCCGAGCAGAAAGAGGCATAGTTTCACCTGCTGAATTTATCCCATTAGCAGAGGAAACAGGGTTAATTCTCGACATTGGAAAGTTTGTCTTTGAAGAATCATGCATAACAAGAAATATTCTTAAAGAAAAAACAGGCAAAGATTTAACTATTTCCGTCAATGTATCCGGGCGCCAGCTCAAACAGCCTGACCTTTTGAAGGACATAAAAGCTATAGTAGAAGATTCAGGATGCCAGCCCGATAAACTGGAACTTGAAATAACCGAATCCATGTTGATGGAAAATGTAGAAAGTACGGTGGACACGCTCAACGAAATAGCAAAACTTGGTTTCGCCCTTTCTATTGATGATTTTGGTACAGGCTATTCATCACTGGCCTATTTAAAAAAATTCCCTATTAATACTCTGAAAATTGACCGCTCTTTTATCATGGACATAACAGACAACCACGATGACGCACGAATAGTCCAAACGATCATAGATATGAGCAAAAACCTCGGCCTAGATGTTGTTGCTGAGGGAGTTGAGAAAAAAGAACAAATCAGAATGCTTAATGATTTTGGATGTACAAAAATCCAGGGATACTTTTACGCAAAACCCATGGCTTTAGCTGAACTGATTCCTTTTCTCATCAACTGGAAGAATAAATAAAGGCCGAAACCCAGTGTTAATAATAACAAGAGTTCCGGCCTAACCCCTTGAACAAACCCACCCTGTGGCAGTTCAGGATGGCTGCATACTTGCTTTATTATTTCTGATGCTCTTCCTTGAGAAGATCATTAACTGTCTTTACTGGTGAGAAGGTACTGAGAGGAACCTCAACAAATAAGGTTATCCAATCAGCCATAGAGCCATTCCATAGTCCCGGCAGTTCCATAGCTTTAAGCTTGCGCCCTTCTTTTGATTTGATTGATATAAATCCAGTTTCAGGGTCAGTAAAACCCATCAGGTTATAACATTCACCCTTATGATTACGTACACCGCAAACCAAATCAACCGGATTAAAATGAGTGGCTGACTTTAGAATTTCGGCCTGCAGCGGGTCATCCATTTCAACCTGACTCTTTTCAACAATCTGTGGAGAGGCAAATCCGTTACGACCTTTAACCCAGAAAGGCCCTCCCCCCGGCTCTCCAAGATTTTTAACCATACCGCAAACACGAATAGGCTTCAAAAGGCACGACAGCAACATCTCCACGCGTTCATACAAAGGCAGTTCAGTAAAATTATCTGACAATTTCACATTAAGTCTTGAGACAGCAAAAATTGCAACCGCAGCAACTTCAAACTCGCTACAATTATGATTTTCCAGCATATTAATACATTCAAATATTTCAGCCTGCAGCTGAACCAGCATTCCGCCAAGCAGCTTTTTATATTCGAGAGTATCACCCTTCACACTGTCAGGTACAACATTATCCACATTTTTCAAGAAGATCAGGTCGCCACGCATTTTGTGCAGGTTACCTAACAAGGCACCATGTCCAGCTGGACGAAAATGTATCTTGTTATCAGAAGTACGGAAAACTTCATTTTCCATATCAACAGCAACAGTGTCGGTCTTTTTGCACTGCTCAGAAAAGCTGATATCAAATCTATATTCAGAGAATTTTGCAACAGCCTTTTCAACATGGGCTTTGATTGCTTCCTTATGCATAGGGGAAACAGTAAAATGTAGCTTCACTTTATTCTTACGAGACTTGATGTGCTTCACAGCCTCAGCAATATGTTCCTCAAAAGGAGTCCTGTATCCATCTGAATAGCTATGAAAAGGAATTAACCCTTTAGGCAGGTTTGCATAATTAAGTCCCTTTTCAGTTAGAAGAAACTCAAGAATAGTTGCCGAATCAGCACAGGCATAACACTCTTCAAGGTCCTGCCCGGCACCTGCCATAACTTCTTTCAAATCACTATAAAACGGAAATACTGGGAGGCAATCCATAAAAATCTGCACCAGTGAGGAATCCTTCTCATCCAGCTCACCGCCTTCTTTTGTCACATTAAGTTTGGCAAGCAAATGCTTAAACATACGAGTTGCAGCACCCGAAGCAGGAACAAATTTTGAAAACCGTCCTTCATCAGCAGCTTCTTCAAAACTATCTATCAGCTCTTCGCATTCCTCAGGCTTAATTCTGTAAATTCCGTCACCCAAAGTACAAGCTCTTTCAAGGTGAGTCGCAGGAAATCCGGTTTTAAAACGGTATACCTGTTCAGCTAGGGATGAGGCAGAAATACCACTATCAATAATATCAATTAAACCATTCTCAATTTCACGAAGTTCGTTTTCAGTAGTCATAAGCACCTTCCCCGAATTTTGAATTGAAAAACAGTGTTGAAACTAAGCAAATAAGATAATTTTTATCACACCTGAGACACGGCTGGCACTGATAGTTATCTACCCCATAACACAGTTTTTCGAGCATGTTTAGTGTCAAGTTTGGTTTTTATGAAACTTTTTTGCTTTATTCTGAGAAGTCAAACACTTAGACTAAGCTACTAAAATAAAAGGAAATACTAATAAGAGAATTTATAAACTGTCAGGATATTGTAAAAAAATATCGAGAGACTAGAGAACACATTACAAACAGGCTACATAAAGCAGCCACATATTCAATTCTCAATTTCAAGACATTTTTTATCAAATGGAGATAATATTCGAAAGGTATCAAAAAAAAACTGTTTCAGATATTCCATCTGAAACAAACGGTATTCTAAACTCAAATCTTTGCCAGAGAATAAAAAAAGGAGGGGGGGTAAGAAGATTTCTTACCCCCTGCAAGGGTACACAATTGAATTTGCAATGTTCGGGGTAATTACAAAATTCAACCGCGTGAGGTTGAGTGAGATTTTATATGAAGTGAGAACGATCAATTCCAAAAAAGACAAATAAAGTGCTAATTAAAACTATCGGTATTACATGCTAGCAATCTGTTGTGACATAACATTATGTTCAATTGCCCCCTCTATAGCAGAGACATTTTTAAAATAAACTTCAGAAAGCTGGAAGGGAATGTTCACATTCACGACACTCCCTGAACTAACATTACTTTCAACCGAAAGACTGCCCCTCATTAATTGAACTAATTTTTTGCAAAACGACAATCCTAACTCTATTCCCTGTTTCATAGGATTTAACCCGGTGCTGACTTGCTTAAAAGTAGAAAAAGTTTTTCCAAACCTTTCTTCAGGGGGCTCAAAACCATTATCAGAGATAGAAAATTGAATATAATAATCATGTGAGACAACAGCCTCCACTGAAATATCCATTCTTACAACCACACCCTTTGAATGCTTCAAAGTATTTGAGACCATAGCTTTAAGAATCTGCTGAACACGAAATTCGTCACCAACGAGCTCATCAGGAATGTTTGAATCGATATTTATAATAAATTTGATATTCTTTTCTCTCGATAATTCTTGAAGAGACCGCTCATAAAGACTGAGCATTTTCTTCAACTCAAAAGACTTCAGATTCAGTGAAATAGCACCGTATTCAAGAAGTGAATAATCTAGAAACATACTTGTTAAACTATTCAATTTTTCAGTCGAAGAGAGAGCTAATCCGATAAATTCTGATTGTTCTTCATTTAAAGGAGTTTCCACCATCAATTGCAGCATCCCCATGACGCCATTTAAGGAAGTCCTCAACTCATGCCCCATTTGCGAAATAAATTTTGAATTATCCCTAGAATATTTTTCAAATTTTGATATTTCTTGAGGCCTATTATTTTTAACATTTAAACGATCTGTAGACTTATGAAAAACACACGCAACTTGATTTGATGTTGGAGTAAAAGAAGTGATCTCAAATTTTTTTCCAAGAGCCGATGAGTATTCCTTGAAATGCTTCGTTGTTTTAAAACGAAAAACTTCATTAAGGCTATCCTCACAACGCTCTCCATTCTTTCCCCAAAAATAAGAAAAGGTTTTACCGACAAGGTCTTCAGCCTTAAATCCGGTCATCTTTTCAAACGCAGGATTAACCCTTAAAAAACGATAATCATAACCTATAATGGACCGACTGCACGTGACTTCTAAAAGCGCATATCCTTCATTCATCTGTTCAAGAAGACTATAATATTCATTTGTTTTCATATGCCCCTCGGATAGTTCTAACAAGCAAAGACTAAATACTACAATCAAAGACAAGAACAAGTCTTGTCTCAAAAGAAGGACACCGTGTAGTAATAGTTCTACAGACTAAATCTCTTACCCATAAACTTAGGGAGGTAAAAATTAAATAAGCCCGTACCTTATTGCATATTGAACCATATCAGCCATAGAATTCATTTCTAATTTCTTCATAATTCTGCTCCGGTAGGTACTGGCTGTATTTGCGGTGATACCCAAATGAAGAGCAACGTCCTTTATGCGATGACCTTGCACCAAGAGCAGAAAGACCTGATACTCTCGAGCAGAAAGATGTGCAGGAGTAAATCTTTCATTATTGGCAGACGAAGTTTTAAGCTCTGATTCTTTAATAAATGCAGCAAAATCTTTATTACTGTGCTCGAAAAGCCCACGAATAGCTTCAGCTTTTGGAGACCCCGGTTGCAACATCGTCTTGAAGTCTGTTCAAATCATAACTAAGAGCGGTTAAAGAGGTTTCTAATTTACAATATGAATCCGCCATTGACCTTTGCAAATCGCGCTCAGTAGTAATATCTCGCGCTATACCAATAAGAAGTGTTTCTCCGTCAGACCTTGTGATTGCAACTCTTTTTGTCGCAAGTAAACGGGTCTCACCATTTTTGTGAGTGACGTTTTCCTCATTAATTATTTCTTCTCCAGTACGAATTGCTTCATCGTCACACCCCCAAATGACTTCAACTTCATTTGCGGGCAAAAAATCTTGGTCGTTTTTTCCCAACAACTCTTTTCTAGATCTGCCTATGACATGACAAAATGCTTTATTTACAGCCAGCCAGGTATGATTTTTATCCTTAACAATCATTGGATCAGGAAGAGTATCGATAATTTCAGTCAAAAACTGATTTTGCTTTACCAATTCTTCCTTCAAAGATTTAATATGCGTAACTTCGGTATACAATCCATAAAAACAAATAACTTCACCTTTATCATTATAAATAGCATCCCAATCACTTAATACCTGCTTCTCCTCCCCCTGCGGAGTCGTAATAGCAAATTCACCGTGCCACTTATTTCCCGCAAGAACAGCAGGGATGACTTCGTCATAAATTTTTGCAACCTGCCCGCCCTTATAACGTCGTTCCCAGTCATCCTCCATCCATTCTTCACGTGTTTCCCCAAACAATTCAAGACACGCAGCATTAACATATAAAGTCTCGAATTCTATCCCACGAATACTAAGCGCAAAATTCTGGTTAGCGAGAATCCCTGAACAAACTTTAGTCAAAGTCTGTTCAGGTAAATTCGCAATACAGTTATCTGAAACGTCAAAAACACGATCAGTTGCGAACTGCCCCAA
>JMSV01000111.1_pt1 | contig 12149 bp, 15 predicted proteins | sample 179021 | NCBI WGS metagenome assembly JMSV01 (sample SAMN02769581, study PRJNA246767) | bioreactor metagenome | isolation source: Culture-2 Bioreactor Bmz derived from microbial biomass from the upper 2 cm... | place: Germany: Bremen | collected day 87 after inoculation | reverse complement strand
AGTGCAATTGGGCTTGGTACAACCACTGATTTTGATTCGGTGGTTGATGCTTTAGAGAATGCAAATATATTCACTGGTATAATCACAATAATATATTTTATTCTCTTCTTTGTGCTATATATCCAGTTCCTTATTCGTGGTATGGAGATTCTAATTTTACGAATAGGTATGCCTTTTGCAAGCGTAGGACTTATCGAAAACGACAAAGGTGTTTTTGCACCATATCTAAAAAAGCTATTCCAATCAACATTGGGTGTAATGGTTCAAGTTGTCCTATGTAGGTTAGGTGTTGGATTGATGCTGACTGCTCAACCATTATGGGCAATAGCATGTATGAACCTAGCAATAAAAGCACCGAAGTTTTTAGGCGAATTTATCTTAGCTGGTGGTGGAAACGGTAACTTTATCAATAAGGTTTACTATACTTCCAATATGGCAAGAAGCGTTGCAAGAATGATAAAAAAATAAGGTAGTGATGAAATGGACTTAATAAATGAAATATCAAGAACAGTCATATGGTTAATAAGAAGTGGTGCAACCTTTAGGATTTGTTTCTGCTTCTTTCGCCTAATATCGGCTGATGAAGATGCAAGCATGTATAAAAAAAGAGTAAAGAATACGTTGGTTTTTTATGTTATAGCCGAATGTGCTTTTGTTATAAAAAACTTAGTGCTAACTTATTATAACTAGTATTACATTTTTTGTTGTGTAACAAATATCATTATGATAATATAAGTTAATCTTGTAAATAGGGGTTATTATATGATAACAAACAAAGTTACAAAGAGAAGACCTGAAAAAGAAATACCGTTTAAGATTGAATTAATACTAAGTTTAGTTGGGATTATAGGTCTTATAGCATCAATAATTTCTTATATATACACTAGGGAATTAACTATTAATAATATAGATTGGATAATTAGTTCCTTAATCTTTATACTAATTCTATTAATAACAACAATAGTTTTCAGATTGTTGTCAAAATTCAACTTGATATCTAAAATATTTATATGCCTACTGCTTGTAGCAATTGTCTCAACTTATATTATTATGTCAAGAAACGATATAGCTTATACTCTTGTTAGTGCTAACTCAAAAGATATTACGTACAAAAACATTACATGTTATCAGCAGTTAGCAGACTCAAAACATCAACGATCAAAATCAGATTTAGATAAATACTATATTAACCAAGTTAAGGTAATTCAGGAAGCTTATGAATCTACAGATAATGTGGCTGTTAAGGCTGATATTAATGCAAAGTGTACTGCCTTGATGGAAGATATTTATTTTACAAATAACAAAACTGACCAAAAAGAAATTATTCAAGAAATACATTTTGAGCTCAATAATCAAGAAAATACACTTAATACTATTGATGAAAATACTAATCATTTTACGATAATAGCCGATAGGGAGAGTGGTAAAGTTAAACCTGGAGAAGTTATCAATATCACTATTGAATCAGATTATAGTATTCAAAGTATATTTTATAAAGTATATAAGAAGTATAATTATAATAGTGAAACAGAAAAATTTGGTCAAGATTTTTATGATTACAGTGATTATGAATGTACAGAAACTCCAATTGCCTTAAAAATTGCAGATATGACAGGAGGGCAAAGAGTTCAAATACAAGTAATGGATAAGGAAGGTAACACCGCAACAGAGATATATGAGTATGATATTGTGACAGGCAATGAAATGCAGATTGAATTATCAAAATGTAATTTAAATGAAGACAGTAAAGAGATGGATGTAACTATTAGTTCTGAAAAAGACACATACTATCTACATAAGGTGAATGCTATCATAAGGGATTCAGAAGAAATGGAAATAAAAAGGTTTACAAAAGATATTTCTGGATTTATAGGTTATACCCTTAACATTACTAATATTGATTTTCTAAATATATCAGGCACTTACACTCTAACAGTAGAGTGTTGGGATGAAAATAATAATTACAATGAGAAAGAATTTGAATTTGCTGTAAATTAGCATCAAATTATTTTTAAGGAGAAATTATGGAAAACGAAAAACAAACCCTATATATTCCAATGGGTGTAAAAACTCGATCAGAGATTTTTGAGGGATATGGTAAAAATGAAATAATGCAAACGATTATAGCAACGGTGGTAATTATCCTCGTTGCTTTTTTAATATTTGCATTTAATAAATCGGTATCATTTATCGTAGTTTTTATATTGGTTGGAATCGCTGGTACAATAATGTGCGTTACCAAAGATAAAAACAATCAATCAGTTGTAGATCACTTTAAGAACATGATTAGGTTTACAAGAGAACAACAGAAATTCAAGTATAAGTACTTTAAAGAGTGGGGTGATTTATAAGTGTTCGGATTCAAAAAGAAAGATAAAGTTGATCCAAAAAAAATAACAGCAAATGAGTTTATCAACATCAAAAACATTGCTGGCAATGTCTTATATACCAATGATGGTTACATCTTCTCGTACATCAGGCTAACACCAATCAGCGTTGATTTGCTGTCACCTATGGAGAAAAAAATTTCATTAACACTCTTACCGCAGAGTTATCGAGTGAAACAAAACCGTTTCAATTTTTCGCTATTTCACAGGCGGTTGATATGTCAAAGCTCATTGAGAATCTGCATAACATTAAGGATAATTTAGTAAACGATAAAACAAGAAATAAGCTTATATATGACGAAATTAATCAAATAACTAGCTTTGCTATTAATGGCGATATTATTGAAAGACAGTTTTTCGTTATCATATGGGAAAAAGAATCGGAAGATTGCGAGAGAATTTTGGAACGTAGAGCGAATGATCTTACATATAAGTTTAGCTCATGTAAGATTAATGCTGAATTATTAAACACACAGAAAATCTACCAGTTATTAAAACTATTCTCGCACCCTTATAGTACGGATAATAATATTAAGGATGATGATTATTCACCTAGTATTCCAACTATTAATATATAGCATTGTGTATTATAAATAATAATTGTATAATCTAATTGCTTTACTTTTCAGGAGAATAAATTATGTCAAAAATGATCAAAGTAATACTTTGTCTTTTGTGCGCAATTGTTTTAATTCTAACCATAAGCTCAACATATAATCTTATCATGTTAAAAGTCGAAGAAACCAAGATTAAACCTAACGGTAAGGTGATAAAAGTAAATGGTCACAGTATGCACATCTACACAGAGGGCAACAGCGATGAAAAGCCTACACTTGTATTTTTATCAGGTTCGGGAACAGTGTCGCCTATATATGATTTTAAATCACTATATTCAAAGCTAACTGATGATTACCGTATAATTGTTGTTGAAAAAGCTGGATACGGATATTCAGAAATATATAATATTTCTAGAGATATTGATACGCTGGTTGATGAAACAAGACAAGTTCTTACACTAGCTGGAGAAAAACCGCCGTATATTTTATTACCTCATTCGATGTCAGGACTAGAGGCAGTCTACTGGGCGCAATCGTATCCTGATGAAGTTCATTCAATAATTGGACTTGATATGGCAGTGCCTAGACATTATCAATCATTGGATTTTAAAAAGACAGATAGACTGTTTATAATTGGAAATGTTGTTAAACGGTTGGGTCTACTAAGAATCTTTTCCTTCGCTTACCCATTAAATGAAGATGCATTATCTGAAACGGAGATAACTCAACAAAGATACCTCATGCTAAGAAATGCACTAAATCAAAATTTCATAGAAGAAGGAAAAGCAGTAAAAATAAATGCGGAAAAGGTCTCAGAGAGAGACTATCCAAAAACTAAAACAATCCTGTTCGCTTCAAACGGACAAGAAGTTGGAGACTTTTGGATACCATACATGGAAGAGTATTCAAATATAGTAAATGGTGAAATTGTCTATTTAGATTGTGCCCACTATATTCATTATTTTGAGTCTGAATCTATTGCAAAAGGAATAAAAGAATTTTTACAATAAAATAAAAGTGATGTAAAAGGCAATCTAGTTTAAGCCTAGGTTGTTTTTTAATACCACGAAAGAGGTAAGGATTTGAGAAAACAAAGAAAACAACAACAAGTTCTGAACAAAGGACTATTAAATATAGTAACCCCTATTGGGATAGAATTTAAACGTACAAAACTATATGTTGGCGAATGCAATGCTAAAATATATGGTGTAAATAAATACCCTCCAACAGTCGATGTTGGCTGGCTATCTAAAGTTTCAAACTTAGCTGGAACGATCATATCACAGGCATTTCAGCCAGTAGATAATTCTACGTTAATCGAAAATATTTCAAAAAACATTTCACAGAATAGAAGTACAGCCGAATCTGCAAGTGATCCTTTAGCTCAGATAACAGCGGAAAAAGCAATTCAAGATGGCGAGTTGATGCTGAAACAGATTGTTGAAAATGGTGAAGCGGTTGGATATATGACCAACCTCGTTATGCCTATCAGCAATGATGATAAGAAATTTACTATACTATGCAAACGAGTTGAGAGTGCATATTCAGCGATTAGATGCAAACTTAGAGCTTTGCCGAATATGCAAAAGCCAGCATATCAAACACTTTCACCACACCATGTACCTAAAATAGATATAACAGACTGTTTTGAAAGGCTCGTACCTTTATCAACGTTTATCGGTGGATTTCCATTTGCTTCAAGTGGCTATAATGATGGTGTTGGAACATGGTTTGCAATGGATAGTTACGGTGGCATGGTCGTGCTTGACCTATGGAAACGTGGCGAGGATAGAACGAATAGTAATATCGTAATCCTAGGTCATAGCGGACAAGGTAAATCAACGACTATCAAAAACATTATCCTTTCCGAGTACATGATGGGTACGAAAATAATTTGTGTGGATGTTGAGAGGGAGTACCGAGATTTGTGTCTAAATCTAGGTGGCGATTGGATTAATTGCGGTGGTGGTAGCAAAGGCAGAATCAATCCTTTCCACATAAAGCCAGCACCAAAAGACGATGAAGATGAAAACGATACACTTTATAAGGATGATGGTAATGGTCTAGGACAGCTTGCACTTCATATGAAAACGCTAGAGATATTCTTTAATCTTTATATTCCAACTCTGACTGAAATACAAAAAGCATTATTAAAGGAATGTATCATAGAACTTTACTCAAACTTTGGTATTACTTGGGAAACTGATACGTCAACTTTTTCTGCATCCGCCTTTCCTGTTTTTGCTGATCTTTTTGAGATTGTTGAAAAGAAGTTTAAGGGCAAAAAAAACACAGATGAATATGATGTTTTATCCGCACTATTAAAAGATGTTGCAATGGGTAGTGATAGTTTTATATGGAATGGAGTAAGCACAATTCAAGCAAAAAGTAGAATGATTTGCTTGGACACGCACGATTTGCAAAATACTGATGACCGAGTGAAGCGAACACAATACTTTAATATTCTAACTTGGGCTTGGGAGCAAATGAGCAAAGACAGAAACGAAAAAGTGCTATTGATTGCTGATGAGGCATATATGATGATTGACCCAAATGTTCCACAATCGTTAGTGTTTCTTAGAAACGTATCAAAGCGTGCTAGAAAATATGAAGCTGGGATTGCAATAATATCTCACTCACTTGTTGATTTTCTTGACCCTAGCGTTCGTATGTATGGACAACCGTTATTGGATATGCCATCCTACAAAATCATTATGGGTTGTGATGGAAAAGACCTTGATGATATTAGCAATCTTTATAACTTAACTGATACGGAATTTGAGCTTGTCCATTCTAAGAAGCGTGGTAACGCACTAATGATGATTGGATCAAAAAGATTGCATGTATGGTTTAAAGTTCCTGATTACAAGTTTAAGTTGATTGGTAAGGGTGGTGGGAGATAGTTTGTAACCAAATTTATAATCAAGATTTCTATTTTACTCGCCATTGTAACAAATGCCACTATATAGTATTATAGGTGTATAAATGGTATTTGCACGAATGATTGTTAAGCACAATAATTGAAGCAAATAAAATAGAATGTTTATAATTAGGAGAAATATTTAATGAGAAAATTAGTCAGCGTATTTTTAGTATCAATCTTGGTTTTATGTTTTGTAGGGTGTAGCGAAAACACAGATGACCATATAGGAGAAGCAAAGACTCCCTCAGGCTCAAGTATTCAGGAAGGTAGAATGTATCAAGAGGTTATTGACGAATTTTCAGAACGTGGATTTACTAATGTTCAAGTTGTAGCATTAGAGGATTTAATTACTGGCTGGCTAACTAAAGATGGGGAGGTTGAAAATGTGTCTGTTGATGGCGACATAGGATATTCGTCTGATGCTTGGTATCCTAATGATGTTGAAGTTATTATCACTTATCACACATTCCCTGTTACAGAAACAAATGAAGTGGTCGAAGCAAATGAACCAGAAGCTAGTACAGAACCAGAAGTAAGTGAAGAGCCAGAAGCTAGTCAAGAACCAGAAGTTGATTATTCGCAGATTAATCAACTAATTTCAGAAAGGCTACTAGAATGTCAAGGTTGGGCTTTGGGGCTACTTGATGGAAATGGAAATCCGACTGAAAATGGAGAACCTTCACTATCTTACTCATTTTCTCTTTTAATCATAGATACACAATATACAGGGGATCAATTACTAATAAGGGTTTTACCTGACTTTGAAGAATTAAGTGATGAAGAAAAAACTTATGTAATAAACATGACTCAAGGAAATGCGAATGCTATCACAGAACATATACCATATACAGTAATAGCATATGCAAATGGAGATAGAGCTGGTCATTCTAAAGTAACAAATAGTGAAGTATTTAAATGGGAGTAGTAGGATAAAGATACTAAATTATTTTGCTCTATATTTGCTTTTGGATAAGGACTCATTTATGCTGTAAATATGGAGGTGTTTTATGAACAAATTAACATTTTGGTTTATGATATTTTTAGGTTGCATGTTTGCATTTTTCAAATATGGTGTAGGCAGTAATTTAGAACTGGATAGTATATACAAGATTATTCTTAATCTAGGTATTTGGACTGTTTGCTTTTCTATTCTATATTACGGAACACCAAACGGGTTCATCAGAGGATTTAAAAAACGAGATACAGATAATAGAGGTAATAACAACTAAATGATTTGTGGGTTGTTTTATAGAAAGAGTGATTAGTTGGCTTCTAATTACTCTTTTTATTGATTTATCGCTTCAAGTTATCATACTCGTATTTTTCTAAACTTATTATATTAATGATTTTGAACAAACCTGAATAACTATGTTAATATAAAAGATATATTTACAACAAGGAGGTAATAGTGAAAATGAATTTTGATCATATATGGGATGAATTGCACAGCCAGCTTTATTGGGCTATATCTAAAAAAGTAAGTAATAAAGCTGATGTAGACGATTTGCTCCAAAATATTTATATAAAAATATATCAAAAAATCGATCAAATACAAGATGAAGCTAAACTTAAGTCATGGGTTTATAGTATAACTAAAAATACTATTGCTGATTATTACCGAACAAAGAAAGATGCAACAATAGATATCGAAAAAATGCAATTAAGTGAACCAGAATCGTCAGAAAACATGAATGACGAAATATTATCATGTCTAGAAAAGTTTATTTTTCTTTTATCATCAAATGACAAAGAAATTATTAACCTCTATCATTTTGAAAAACTTAAACACAAAGAGATATCAAAACAACTTGGAGTTTCAATATCAACGTCTAAAATGCGGTTAAAGAGAGCAAAGGAAAGGCTGAAAGGTTTTCTTAATGAATGTTGTGATTTTGATATTGATGTTTATGGCAATGTTGTTGAATATAAAAATAAGAAAAGCAATTGCAATGATTGTGAATGCGATTAAAAATAGTGTGACCTTTTTTGATTTGTATCGTCTATATATATGAGAGCATAATTAAAAAACGTAGTGATTTAATGAAAGACAAAAAAGTTATAAAAATGAAGTTAAATCATTCTTAGATGTTTTTGATAAAGTAGGCATAGCATCTAAAGAGTGTTTAAAAAATACTTTAAAAAGAAAGGTAAAAAAAAATGAAATTACTAAAAATTGAATGGAGACATCTTGATGTCAAGGACGAGACTTGCGATCGATGTTATGATACTGGAGAAAATCTTGCTAATGAATTAAAAAGGCTAAGAAGGACATTAGCACCAAAGGGTATTGAAATTGCATTTACAGAAAATAAATTAGGCAAAAACAATGTTTCTCAATCGAACACAATACTTTTTAATGGAATTCCAATTGAGGATGTTTTAAATATTGAAGTAACTGATAATTATTGCGAATCATGTTCAAGTTTACTTGGAGAAAAAACGTATTGTCGTGTGGTGAAATTTGAAGGTAATGAATATGAAGATATTCCTGCTAAGGCTATTCGACAGGCAGTGTACAAAGTGCTAGGTGAAAACGAAGTGAAGGAGAGAAGTTCAAATAGTGGCAATGGTTGCTGTGGCAGTGATGGTGACTGTTGTTGCTAGCAAATTTAAAGTGTTTATTTAGACTTCCCAAGTTGGAAGTCTTTTTTTATACAAGGAAAGGGCATTATTTATGGCAGTAGACCCAGCTACAGCAAAAATGATAGCCATGCTGGCAAAAAAGGCATTGGAAGATGAAAAATTAAGACGAACGATATTGATTGTATTAATGATTCCGTTGTTAACAATCCTATTGATACTGGCTTCACCATTTGCGATTCTGTTCGGTGTGGCTGGTGAAACGAAAGATACAGATGGAATACCGATAACGACAATAATAAGTGAGCTTAATACAGAATTAAATAATAAGATCACTGAACTAAGTCAAGGCGATTATGATGAAATAAATATTGTATACATGGGGAGCGAGGGCGAAACTATCAATAATGGTGGAACAGTCCTTGCTCTTTTTGCTGTTGATAATAGCATGATTGAAAGTGATACAGAAGAACCAAGCCAAGTAGCAAATTTAAACAACAGGCAAGTACGAAAGTTGCAAGACTTATATTGGGAAATGAATAGCTTATCAAGTGATGTAGAAACCCTTACACATGAGGATGAAGATTATCCTTTGGAATTACCACCACCACAGCCAACACCTACTGATGGAAGTGAGCCACAACCAACACCCACTCCATCACCTTATACCATTAAAAATATTTATATAACTTGTCTTGGCTATGATGATATGGTTGATAGCTTTAACTTTAATGATAAACAGCTAAAAGTGTTGGAAGATATGATGAATGGTGACTTTGCATATATCTTCGCCAGCATCACAGGAGGAACAGCAGAGCTTTCACCTCAGCAAATAGCTGAAATTAGAGCAAGCTTACCAGCCAACCTAAGTGTGCGGCGAGCACAAATTGTTCTCAACGCTCACTCGCTTGTAGGAAAGGTCAATTATTTTTGGGGCGGAAAATCAACCGCTATTGGTTGGGATTCTCGCTGGGGTGTCCCTACTAGGGTTACAAGTAAAGGTACTAGGTCTTACGGTCAAACTAGACCTTTTGGACTTGATTGTAGCGGATATGTGAAGTGGGTTTTCATAAACTCAGGTTATCCATTGAGTGTAATCAATGACAGTTTCGGAACTGGTTCATCACATCAATGGACGTATTCGACATCAATCAGTAAGTCCGCTGTACTACCAGGGGATTTAGCATTTAAAGCAGTTCCAGGAAGTGGTATTAACCATGTTGGTATTGTTGTTGGAAAAGATGCAAGTGGAACAATCATTGTAGCTCATTGTGCTTCAAGTCCTAACAATGTTGTAGTGACACCTTACTCACCTACATTTAGATATTTTAGGCGACCAATTATTCTAGATTAATACTGTTGTTATTCCAAGATTTTTTCTAGTTTCCGTATAAAGTAGCTATATCCTGTATTCTACGCTTCATTTCTAAGCGAACATGTTTTGGCTCTAAAGCCTATCAATTTTCATCTAAGTATCACCTTTCTATTTTAATTATTTTAGATTGTTGCCATACTGGTGTCAACAATCACATGGTACAATAAATATACAAACAAATCAATAAGACTATTAGGAGGAAACACAATGAAAAAAGAAGCTTTGGTAGTTATAGATATTCAAAATGATATAACAAAGAATTATAAGGAAGTAATTGATAATATCAATAAAGCTATTGATTGGGCAGTAGATAATAATGTACATATCGTTTATATAAGACATGAAAATCTGTCAGCTGGTACAAGAACTTTCAAAACAGGTACACGTGGGGCAGAACTAGTTCCTGACATGAAAATAGCATCAAAAAATATATTTACAAAATACAAAGGGAATGCATTAACCAGTGAAGCATTTGCAGATTTTATCAATAACAATGAAATAACTGATTTCTATATTACAGGTGCAGATGCAGTAGCTTGCGTTAAATCGACTTGTTACAACTTACGAAAAGCAGATTATAGCGTCAAAGTTTTAAAAGATTGCATTACTAGTTATAATAAAAAGAAAATTGATGAAATGATAAACTATTATGAGAGTAAAGGTTGTAAAATCATTACTCTAAATGATTTACTAGTTTAATCGCATACTTTAATCGCATACTTTAATCTTAGTTTTTATAAAAGGAGGGAAAATTGAATAACCAAAAGAGAATATTTGAAATCTTAATATATGTCTTACTGCTAGCAGTAGGACTATTTTTTTACTTAAATGATGAGGATTTGAGCATTGAAAATAATAAAGATGAACCAAGACAAGAAGCAGATGAATTGCAGGAAGTGCCACAAGAGCTAATAGACTATAACTTTAAATTTGAGGGGGATTAAAACATGTTACTACTCTATATAACATCTGATGAAAACATGGGTTTAGTAGATACCCAATGGAATGAAAGTAACATTGTAGTAAAGCAGATGAATGGTGAATTTAATCTGAATCAGTTAGTCATAAACGATACCAGCAACCTTAGTTGTTGCCAGTACCTAGCGATAGACCTAACTAGTTTGACTGATTCAGATGATGAAATAATTGATGCACTTGTAGGTCTGAAATCCATGTATGATTTTAGAATTATCATAATAGCGTGTGGTTATGAAACGCATAATCTAATCTTAGGTCGGATATTCGCCGAGGGAATCTATAATATCATCACAGCAACAAGGCATGCAGAGATTCAAGAGCGAGTTGAGATGTGTATTACTGATGGTCTGCAATATAAAGATGCAATAAAATACAGGCTTCAAAATGATTATGCACCATCTCGGAACAAAAGAAACAAGCAAACCCAAAGTAAGGTTATTATTCAGAAACAATCTATTAAGCAAACTATCAGCGTTGGAATTAGCGGAGCATTACATCGTATCGGAACAACAAAACAAGCTTTACATATCACAAAGTTTCTATGTGACAATGGTTACCGTGCTTGCTATATCGAAAATAACGATCATGGACATATTGGTGAAATGGTCGGCTTTTATGAAGTCAACGAACATGACGACTATTTTACATATGATGGAATAGATATTTTCCCAACATTTGATATGGGTGCGATTCTTGCTGGTGGGTATGATTTTGTGATCTACGATAATGGATTATTTGATGAAACAAACAAACGAAAGTTTTTAGAATATGATTTTAAAATAATCTGTGCTGGCACAAATCCGTGGGAAGCACCACACATTAACCCTATATTTGAGGAAGTTGGAAATTATGATGATATATACTTTATCTTTTCATTTGCATCACTAGATTTACAACATGAAATATCTAATCTTATGGATAAATTTAAGAGGAAAACGTTTTTTGCTGAATATGCACCAATTGTTGTTGATGGTATAACCAATGCAAAATCTTATAAAAAGCTTTTTGATGGGTATATTCATGAGAAGCAACAGATAATCCCAAAGAAAGGGCTTTTTGATAGGTTGAAGATATGAAGAAACAGACTAAAATAAAGAATGGTTTTTATAAAGGTTTTATTAGTAGTAAAGAAAAACCAGCAGAAGCGGAAACACCAAAAGAGCAAATTGTAATAGTTAATCAGAAAGAGAAAGAAGGGTTTGTGGAAGTTATGTTTAGTGTGGTTGAAGCTGTTTTTAGAGTAGTCGTATATACTTTGCTTTTTGTGCTTTCTAGTGTTGGACTAACTGCACTAATAAATAGCGATATACGAGAAGTTTTCATCAGAATATTTCATCAGTAAATTAATA
>JMSV01000110.1_pt1 | contig 12363 bp, 12 predicted proteins | sample 179021 | NCBI WGS metagenome assembly JMSV01 (sample SAMN02769581, study PRJNA246767) | bioreactor metagenome | isolation source: Culture-2 Bioreactor Bmz derived from microbial biomass from the upper 2 cm... | place: Germany: Bremen | collected day 87 after inoculation | reverse complement strand
CACTTTTTCAAAGTTTTTTTTGATATTTCTAATTTTTATTTTTTTCATCCACTACATACAGCGGACAAGCTAAATACACTACACAATTCAAATTAATATACTCAATTATTTCAACAACTTCTATCTATTATTATATATAGATTTGTGCAATACCTTAACTTCAATCTTTAAAATTATAATAAATTATCAGCTTTTCCTAATTGAAAAAGCTAATCAGCAAACTCAAACATTTTTAATTAAAACAATATCATAAAAGATAAAATAAAATATTTGAATCTGATATAATATAATTAAAATTATAGTTGTATATAGGATGCATTAGTGTTAAAATTGCGTCCATAAACAAATACAAAAAAGAAATCTATTATTAATCTAAAAAGGTAAATATGAAAAACTTCAAATTATTTTCTGATAAAGAATTTTATAAAAAACTATTACTCTTGGGAATCCCAATTGCATTACAGCAATTGCTATATTCTGTTTTCGGCGTAGTTGATACTGCAATGATCGCTCAACTTGGAGCAGATTCAACGGCAGGTGTCGGAGCAGCAAACAGATGGATGTTTATGCTTATCGTTACTTGCGTTGGTGTAATTGCGGCAACGAGCTCTTTAATTTCACAATATTGGGGCATCAAAGATTTCCACAATATAAGGAGGACAACTGGTCTTAGTTTGGCTTTTGGTCTATCTGTCGGTTTAATTTTTTCTTTATGCAGCTTTTTCATACCAGAAATTATGATAGGTACATTCACAAACGATGCAGCAATGATCAGCGAAGGCTCAAAGTATTTAAAGGTTCTATCTTTCGGCACAACAATTTGGAGCTTCAACTTTATATTTTCAACAGCCTTAAAATCCATTGAATGTGTAAAGCTTACATTATCAGCAAGCATAGTTTCAATCTTTACAAATATATTTTTAAACTGGGTATTTATATTCGGTAATTTAGGCGCACCAAAAATGGGAGTCGAAGGTGCTGCTCTTGGAACCGTTATCTCATATTTTTTAAACACTATTGTTATGATAGCTTTAGCAAGAATCCAAAAAAATAGACTTTTAAAAAAACCATCACAATATTGGGATTGGAATAATGCGTTTTACAAAAAGTTTGTAAAAATTATGACACCAGCACTTATAAACGAAGTCTTTTGGGTAATGGGAACAATGGTCTACTCGATTGTTTTAGGACGATACGGCAATGCAAACTATGGATCATATACAATATTCGCTAATGTAGAATCCATGTTCTTCACTTTCTTCATTGGTCTGTCATCAGCTGGATGCATTATCATCGGAAAAAACTTAGGCAGAGGAGAAATCGAAAAAGGATGGGACCATGCTCTAAAGAATGTTTTTGTCGCACCACTGTTAGCTATTTTCTTGGGTGCAATATTGATAATTCTAAGATACCCTATTTTGAATCTGATGCAAATACCAGATCCTGAAATGGTAACAATGACAGCAAAACTACTTTTATTCTATGCAATCGCCTCACCAATAAGAGTTATACCATTTATGACAATCGTCGGAATCTTCAGAGCAGGTGGCGACACAATTTCTGGGTTATGGATTGATATTCTCAATGTATGGGTAGTCGGTGTACCAATCACTTTAATTGTTGGTTTTGTTTTAAAAGCACCGTTTGAAATTGCATTTTTAGCGATGTTCACAGAGGATATATTCAAAGTAATAATGTGCTTTATCGTATTGTTTAGAAAAAAATGGCTAAGACAATTGACTCAAGACTCAGAAAACTATCAAGAAGTGATCATAGATCAGGAACAAAAGATATGGTAAAAAACGAAATAGACTTTATTAAAATAGTTGATTCTAAAAATAATATATTTATCGGCGGCAACCAATATTGGTTAAAGAACAAATTCCATTCAATAAGCGGATGTGGTCCAACTACTGCATCCGAAATTTTAACGTACATTGCAAAAAAAAATGGAAAGCAATTGTTAAAACTATACGATTATGATATCAACACTATTAATAAAGAAGATTTTATGAAATATATCGTAAACGTAAGGAATTATGTCAAACCTGGAATCAAAGGTTTAACCGACATTGACTATTATGATTATCAAGTAAAATCTTTTGCAAGTGACAGAGGAATTAAATTAAACTCAAAAAAACTTACTATAACATCAAATATCGATCAAGCTTTTGATGAAATAGTCAAGACAATCGATTCCGACTACCCTCTTGCAATGCTTATACTTAAAAACCCACATCCTGATATCAACGACTTCACTTGGCATTGGATGACAATAATTGGATACAACAAAGAAGACACCAGTATAAAATTAGCCACACATGGCAAAACTTTCGTATTAAATTTTAAAAACATTTGGTTGAATGATCCAAGATATGTATCAGAATTAGTATGGTTTAAACCAGAAGGAATATAATATGCCTTTTATCTATATATTAAAATGCAATGATAATAAACTATACACAGGTTGGACTATGGATGTCGATAGGCGTTTAATCGAGCATAATACCAGCAAAAAAGGTAGCAAATTCACTCGCGCAAGGCGACCAGTTGAACTGTGTTATATCGAAGAGTTTGAAGACAAAGTATCTGCAATGAAGCGAGAAGCAGAAATAAAGAAATTAACTAAATCAAAAAAAATCGAACTAATCAACAAAAACCCCTACAACAAAAAGATATAAAAATAGCCAGTATGTAATCATACCAGCTCTTATATTGAATTTATATATCAAACACTTGCAACTTCATTTATTTTCGCTTTAATCCTAGCCATAATAACCTTATTTGCAACATCATTATGTCCACCTTCTGGAATAATAATATCCGCATAGCGTTTACTGTTTTCAACAAATTCATGATACATTGGCTTTACTGTATTTTGATATTGATCAAGCACACTACTAAGTGTTCGTCCACGTTTTTCAACATCCCTTTTAATTCTACGAAGCAAACAAACATCGGTATCCGTATCAACAAAAATTTTCAAATCCATCAACTCACGAAGTTTTGGTTCAGTAAATATCAAAATACCTTCAACAATAATCGCACGAACAGGCTTTACATCTATATGTTCATCTTTTCTAAGATGCGTCGTAAAATCATATTGTGGTTGCTTTATCGCTTTGCCTGCTTTCAAATCCTTTAAATGTTGTATCAACAAATCCGTCTCAAGCGAATCAGGATGGTCAAAGTTCATACCTGCACGTTCTTCTAAAGAAAGCTCAGTATGATTCTTATAATAAGAATCGTGCGTTATAAGCACAGAATCATCTTTGAAAGCATTATATAATTTTTTTGAAATAGTTGTCTTACCAGAACCAGACGCTCCTGCGATGCCTACAATTACATTTACCATTTTCCATCCACCTCTTTCATATTGATTTTAATATACTTTTTAAGTATTGCCAAGAAAAAAATAAGTTTTTGAGGGATTTTGTCATAACACATCTTAATACAGCATAAAACTTTATTTATCCATATTAATTCGATATGTATTAAATCTATTAATAAATTTCTTTATCATTGCACTATCAATATCGATTTAGTATAATCAAAGAATAACGAATCGTTAATTTAAGGAGCTTATATATTGAAAATATTGATCACAGGTTCAAAAGGGCAATTGGGAAGAGCGTTGATAAAACAATTCAAAGGCAAACCAAATGTGTCATTAGTGTTAACCGATTTAGACGAAATGGATATCACTGATATTGACGATATTAAACGAGTTGTATGTTTGCACAAACCAGATGTTGTTGTAAATTGTGCAGCACACACCGGTGTTGACATGTGTGAAGATGACAAAGAAAAAGCATATATCATAAATGTTGATGGTGCAAAAAATATAGCAAAGGTTGCAAACAAAGTAGGATCAAAAATGATCCACATATCAACAGATTATGTTTTCGACGGAGATTCAAAAGCACCTTATCAAGAAACGGATAAGCCAAATCCACAAAGTGTATATGGCATGTCAAAAATGCTTGGAGAACAAGAAGTTTTAAAAAACAACGAAAAAAGCTTTATTTTAAGAACATCTTGGTTATATGGCGAAGGTAACAACTTCGTAAAAACCATGCTCAACCTTTCAACCAAAATGGATTCATTAAAAGTTGTAGATGATCAAGTCGGAGCACCTACAAGCGCAAAAGAGGTGGCAAAAGCTGTCGCTGTATTGATCAATAGCGAAGAATATGGAATATATCATGGAACATGTCAAGGATCCTGCTCATGGTATGGATTCGCAAAGACAATATTTGAATTAAAAGGAATCAAAATAGAAGTTACACCATGCACAACTAGTGAATTTCCAATGGTAGCAAAAAGACCAAAATATTCTGTACTAGAAAACAAGGCTTTTAAAGAAAAATTTGATTATGAATTTCCTAATTGGCAAGATGCAATTAGAGACTTCTTCGGAATGTAAAGGTAAATATAAAATATTCAAGGGCAAGATAATATCGTCTTGCCCTTTGTTTTATAAAAATAAAAAAGAACTCAAACCAATTCAGCTTAAATCCTTTATAATATATTTGTTGCATTTATTCTTTTAAATCAACCCTCTTATAACCAAATATATTGGAGGTATAAATATTGCAGGCAACATATCTCCCACATGGATTTTCTTGATGTTTAAAAGATTAAACCCAATCCCCATAATAAGCACACCACCAACAGCTGAGATTTCTAACAAAATCTGATCCGTAAGTATCGGTGCTATAAATGATGCTGATAATGTTATAATCCCCTGATATATTAAAACTGCAAATGCAGAAAGCCCTACACCAAAACCCAAAGTTGATGCAAATATCATAGCCGCAATTCCATCAAGCATGGATTTTATATATAAAATTTCATGATTATTATTAACACCAGATTCTATCGAACCCAAAATTGCCATTGCACCAACACAAAAAATTAGAGTTGCTGTAACAAAACCTTCGGCAATATTGCTGTTCCCTCCAGAGGAAAAACGATCTTGTACTTTTTGTCCCAATCTATCCAACCCATCTTCAATTCCAATTGATTTTCCAATAGCCGCACCTAATGCCACGCTTATAACAAACAAAAGAGTGTTCTCGGTTTTAATCGCAGAAGTTATTCCAATCACCAAAACACAAAGCCCTAAGCCTTGCATAATTACTCTTTGAACCTTTTCAGGTATCCCTTTTTTCAAAACACAACCCAATGTCGTCCCAACAACAACAGCAATTGCATTTACAATCGTCCCCCACATAAGCTTTTCTCCTTAAATAAAATATCAAAACTTTTATATATTAATCGTATTAATTATCTTTCTAAAATAGAATATTACACAAATACTGCTTTGTCCAGTATAAGTTTTGTATTCTTTTTATCTAACAATTAACAGATCTTATCAACCATATTTTTTGTGGTTAATAAATATTAACAATTCGTGTATTTATCAAAAATTGTTAACTATTTACTTTATTTTTATGTTAATATAAATAATATTATAAAATAGGTTTGTTGCGTTTTATTCGCATCTTTTTGAAAGGATTCAAAACACAAATTATGGACTTCAAGAATATCATATCAAAACTAAATAAATTTTTTAAGAACAATATATATTATTACTTGAGCTTAGCACTCATATTGTTAGCTTATGATATCAATCTTTATTTAAATATTTTGCTTTATGGACTACTAATAATTAATCTAAGCTTCAATTTGGACGAGGATAAATTTTTATATTCATTCATACCATTAGTGTTTTTTGAGTCACATGTTTATTCAAACCTTATTATTTCACCCTTTATGCTATCTTCACTCATAAAAGTTTACTATATTATGTTTGCATTTCGGGTTGTATTAGATATATTAAAAAAGAAGAAGTTCAATTTTGATATATCAGCACTTGCACTAACTTTGCTTTTTGCATTATCCGCTTTCTCATATGCTGAAAGCATTGGCGAAGGCACACTATATATATTAAAAACCGCTGTAATCGTTTTATATATTGTTAATATATTAAAATCAAAGGATAATAGGCAAGAAAAATTTGGTGAGTTATTATCAGTAATCGCTTTTTCATCATTCATATGTGGAGTTTTTGCACTTGTCTATGGAGTATATTGGGATAATCGTCTTTGTTCAACAATCCACGATCCGAACTATTCATCGCTTATATACAGCATAGGTTTATTTGCAAGCTTTGCAGCAACAAAATTTAAAAAATATATCAAAATCGGATTATCAATCGCACTTGCAGGCTTTTTGGGTTTAACAATGAGCATAACAGGCTTTTTAATAACATTTGTTTTGCTTGCAATATATATGCTGAAAAAATTCGGTCCAAAAAGAGTACTTTTATTATTCGCTATTATAATAATACTTCTAAGCTCAATCCTATTTATTCCTAGCGAAAAAGGCGGTATGCTCAATAGACTTCAAACTCGCATCAATAAGTTCTATGTTATAAATGAAACGGATTTCACCTTACAAGGACATGACAACTTCAATGAAACACAGCTTTATTTAAACTATATAACAAATAACCGTTACTATCTTAACAAAGCATACTCTGAAGAGTTTTCGGATTTGCCAATAAAAGAGCAACTTTTTGGTGGCAATAATATAATGTCTGGTCCAAAACGAGATGAGCTAGAAGGAAAAATCGGATACGTTTCTCACAACTGTTACTTGGACATGATATTTATGATAGGGATTATACCTACATTATTGATACTTCTTTGTATATTGCTAAAGATAATATCACTTATAAAAGAATATTTAAAAAATAATTCTGACCAGTTATTATGCTTCATATTTATTAAATTGCTAGTTTTGGGAATAGGACTCACCATATCAATGTTCCCTTATAGATATTTTATATTGTTTATTTTACTATAAACAAATTTATAAACCGAAAGGAAAAATTATCATGAACTTAAAAAACGAATTTAGACACATAGTGGATTTCCCAAAAGAGGGTATAGACTTTATCGATATAACCCCAATATTACTTGACCCTCAGCTTTTAGCCTGTGCTGTTGATTCACTTTGTGAGATAGCTTCAAATTACGATTTTGATTTAATAATCTCACCAGAATCACGTGGTTTTATCTTCGGAACACCAATGTGTTATAAGATGCATAAGGGATTTGTTCCTGTAAGAAAAAAAGGAAAACTTCCATATAAAACAACGCAAATTGAATACGACCTTGAATATGGTAGTAGCATTTTAGAAATCCATGAGGATTCAATAAAGCCTGGTCAATCTGTAATTCTAATTGATGATCTTTTAGCAACAGGCGGAACAACACTTGCCAACATCAAATTAGTAGAACAATTGGGCGGTAAAGTTGAAGCTATTGTATGTCTTGTAGAACTTACATATTTGAATGGTAGAGATTTATTAAAAGACTATAACGTATCTTCAGTAGTATGTTTTGACGAATAAACACTAATTGTTTAATAAAGAAAATATCGTCAATACTATAACAAATGATAAATACAAATAGAGGAAATTATTTTGCAAAGATCAAGATTTAACAAAAAAGTTCCAAAAAAACCTACAAGAAGAAGCGCTCCTGTCAACGGCTTCACAATTGATAAGAAAGTTGTTTATTATATTATCATACCAATATGTGCGATTATATTACTTTCAACTTTTGTTCTTGCGGGTTTTGTTATTGGAAAAAGTACTGCTTTAAAACAAGCATCTGTTGTAGCTGTAACGCCAACTCCTGAGCCTACACCTACTCCAACGCCGACTCCTACACCAACACCAGAGCCGACTCCAACGCCGACTCCTGAACCTACACCAACTCCAACTCCTGAAGAGGAGCAAGAGGAAGAAAAGAACTATTATGGACGTCTTGGTGGAACAAACGATGGTGGTTCAAACTATATGGAGCGTGTTACTTTTGTAGGTGGAGAAGCAGCAAATAAGCTTAACTTCTACTATGATTCAATTACCGATGCCAAAACTTGGTATGCCTCATCTAACCACGGTGCTATCTTGGATCAAGTTGAGTATGAAGTTGAAGGTGCAACATACTATGTGCCAGATTTATTGGCATTCTATAAACCAGATATTTTAATGTTTTCATTCTGCGGTGCAAACAGCGGATCTAGAAGCTGGACTGCGGATAAATATGTTGATGAATATGAAAACCTTATTCTTGAACTAAAGAAAAATTCTTCATCAAAAACAAAAATGGTTATAATGTCAGTTTTCCCAGTTACACAAGAATACGAAGATAATGACACTCACTATAAACAGACAAATGATCGAATCAGGGATATAAACCGCGGCTTGGAAAAGTTTGCATATAATAATGAATGTTACTATCTCGATGTAAACGGTGTTCTTCGTGGCGATGATGGCACTTTAAAAGAGAAATATTCCAACAACGGATATGATCTAAATAAAGATGGCTACAAAGTGGTTTATAATTACATAAAAACACACCAAGTATTACATTAAAAATATTATTAAATATACTAAGGATAAAAAAATGAATAAAAAAGATTCAAAATACAAACTAAATGCAACTGATACGAATGATTTTTTCATCAGCAAAAAGCTACTCTTTGCTGTAATCATTCCCATTGCTTGCGTTATTTTAATTGCGATTGCAGTAATGATTGGCTATTTAGCAGGCAGTGCATCTGGTGAAAAAGAGGTTGCTTCAACTCAAGTAGTTGTTGAGTCAACACCAACCCCAACTCCAACTCCAACACCCACACCAGAGCCTACTCCGTCGCCTACACCAGAGCCATCTAGCGAACCTACACCTACTCCAACTGAGGAAAAGTCGGAATCTTCAAGCAGCTATGGAAGGTTACAAAGAACAGATAATGCAGGTGAAGAGTACTATCAATCACTCTACTATCTAGGCGGTAATGAAATCGGAAACCTTGCATTGCATACTGGCTTGCCTGATGATCACGTATTCACAGTTGATGCTGGTTTAACAACAGCTACTGCTGCAAACGACAGGGTCTTTAAAGTTGGAAGCAACTACTATACTGGTCCTGATGCAATTGATGTTGTAAATGCTAAAGGTGTTATACTTTGCTTCGGTGTAAATGGCGGAAAGTTTATGAGTGTAAAAACCTATAAATCATATTATCGCAAATTGGTTCAAGCTATTCAGGAAAAATCACCAAAAACAGATATTGTAATTATGTCCTGTTTCCCAATAACTTATGGCGCAGAAAAGGAAGAGCTATTGATTCAAAGAGATCCAGAGTATGGCAACTATACAAATGAAAAGATCTTCGAGATGAATAGTGAACTTCAAAATCTTGCAAAAGAATTAAAAGTATACTATTTAGCAGCAAACGGAGTATTAACTATAAACGACAATAATGCTGCCCCATTAGACCCTAGTTATTCAGATGATGATGGAATAAGGCTAAATATTTCTGCTGATAAAAAGGTCGAAGATTATATTAGAGAACACAAGATACCAAATTATTAATAAAAACAAAAAACTGCCAACTGGAATGTTGGCTTTTTTTATGTTATCATATCAATTACAAATTAAAAAAGTAAGGAAGATTTATCATGAGTATAGCGGATAAAATTTTTATAGATAATTGCAAGGAAATACTATCAAACGGATACAGCGATGAAAATGAGATCATTCGTCCAAAATGGGAGGACGGCATCCCTGCACACACAATCAAAAAGTTTGGATTAGTTAACAGATATGATTTATCTAAAGAGTTCCCAATCTTAACACTACGCCGCACAGCGTTTAAATCATCAATAGATGAACTACTTTGGATATGGCAGAAAAAATCAAACAACATCAACGATCTAAACTCAAAGATTTGGAATTCATGGGCAGACGAAAATGGCTCTATCGGAAAAGCATACGGATATCAACTCTCAGTAAAAAACAAATATGCAGAAGGCGAATTCGACCAAGTCGATCGTGTTATTTATGATCTTAAAAACAATAAATCCAGCAGAAGAATAATGACTAATATCTATAATCATGCGGATTTATCAGAGATGAACCTATACCCTTGTGCATACAGCATGACTTTCAACACATCAGGAAACGTTTTAAATGCGATTTTAAATCAGCGTTCACAGGACATGATGGTGGCCAATAACTGGAATGTTTGTCAGTACGCAGTGCTTGTTCATATAATGGCAAAAGTTTGTGGACTAGCAGCTGGAGAGCTCGTGCACGTTATCGCAGATGCTCATATTTACGACCGACATGTACCATTAGTAGAAGAAATAATGGCAAATAATCCATATGATGCACCCAAGTTCATCATGGACGAAGCTGTTAATAATTTTTATGATTTTGATGTAAACAGTTTTAAATTAGAGAATTATCAACATAGTGATTGGGCAAAAAAAATCCCAGTAGCTATATAAACAGAGGTATTTATGAATTTAATCGTTGTAGTCGATAAGAATTGGGCAATAGGCTATAAAAACAAATTGCTTTGCCATCTTCCATCAGACCTAAAACACTTTAAAAAAATGACATCTGGAAAAGCTGTTATTATGGGAAGAAAAACATTGGAATCACTTCCTGGCTCAAAACCTCTGCCAAACCGTACCAATATTGTTCTATCACGGAATTATGATAATAGGGATGGCATTATAGTTATCAACAACATATTTGACTTGAAAAAAGTTTTATCGACTTCCGATTTATCAGAAGCTTTTGTAATAGGCGGTCAAGCTGTTTATGAACTATTATTGCCATACACAAGTTGTGCTTTCATTACAAAAATCGATAGCGAATTTAAAGCGGATGCATATTTCCCAAACTTAGATAAAATGGAAAATTGGCAAGCAACACAAGAAATCTCAACTATATCCGAAAACAATCTAAATGCAACTATTTATAAATATGAGAATAGCGATGTTAAGGGTAATCCACAAAAAAGCAAACCCATAATAGAGTTTGCTTTTAAATAATCACTATTAAATCACATTTTACTTATACACATCAAAATACTGTCCATCATCGGACATCAAGCACATCTTGGAAATATCCACAACCTGTCCGCTTTCAAACACCAAAGCATCTGTGCGCAAATCCCAAAAGTTCAAGTCAGAACTCAATCTAATCGCATATGTATGTTTTCCTTGTTCAATAAAATATTCAAACTGTGCAACATTAAAGTTGCATGATATAAGCCTAACAACACCCACCCCAGAGTTTTTTGCATCCATCTCGAATACCAAACTCATTGGCTGAGCTACTGGCAATGGCTGGTTAGATATAAAACCCTCAGTTGTCAATTTAGAATCAAGTAGTGGAGCAGATGCAATCTTTTCATCACCATCGTTTTCACCCCACAACAGCGCAGTATGCGCCAATCTAACATTATCAACCTCAACATTCGTTTCAATAAACTCATAATCAAATCCAAGCATATCAGCATAATCTTGCTTTTTATCCTTTAAACAATATACATCAAACCCATTCATGCGCACAATCGGAGAATAATTTTTATAAACATATTCAAATAGCAAGTAATATTTATAATCAGTATGCATAGCATCAATCGATGATCCAAAACCAATATCATAAGCCTCACCAATCGGCAAAATTGCAATCGGTAAATCCTGCTTGCTAAACCGCTCAATAGCTTTTCTTTGCATATCATCTCCACTGATCATCATAGGCGATTGATTTACAAATGTCGGACTCTTTCTATCAGTTAGAGCATAAAACATATTAAGCGAAGCCAAATCTATATAGGATTGGTCCTCATCAAGTACAGTGTCTAAAAGTTTTTTAAACTCACCTACTTGAGCTATATTTTCACCTTTAACCCTAGACCCATTCATAGCTTCAGCACTTGTATATTGCTCCTTATAAGCGCTTGAATCATAAGCCAACAATACGATGTTTTTATTCCCATAATATAAATGTTGCAGTGGTTTTTCTTTATCATTAAATGATGGATATGCCACACCCAAAACCAATACCGCTAAACATATAACAGACACAAACACCTTAATATTCTTTTTCTTTTCAATAACAGACAAAGCCATAAGGGCAATAAATGATGTGCTTATAATATACCAAGCATTTGAATTTTCAATAAACGAATGCCTTACAATCCCTCTTGATAAATTCATATAATAAAACACAGTAAAGAAGATAAACATCAGCAAACCATTTTTGCTGAGATTGTTTTTATCCCCAAATATTATATATCTGTTGATAATCCAAAAAGTTAATCCAGCCAAAAGCAACGGCATCGCATAATAAAGCAAATTATAAACAACAGTTGCTTTGTCACCTGTCTGAGCATATCCCCAGTTTTGAGATGAACCAGCCGCAGATAATATCTCACTCAATCTTGATAATGGACTTATATCTTTCAATATACATACAAGAATGTAAA
>JMSV01000109.1_pt1 | contig 12365 bp, 8 predicted proteins | sample 179021 | NCBI WGS metagenome assembly JMSV01 (sample SAMN02769581, study PRJNA246767) | bioreactor metagenome | isolation source: Culture-2 Bioreactor Bmz derived from microbial biomass from the upper 2 cm... | place: Germany: Bremen | collected day 87 after inoculation | reverse complement strand
ATAAATCTTTTGCTGATTATTACGATAATTTGCACAAAAGTATTTGACAATAATAGGCATAGGTGTTATCGTAAATTATAAATTTAAAGGTTCTCTTAAAAGAGATAATAGGGAAGAAGGTGTAAGTCCTTCACAGTCCCCGCTACTGTAAGCAAGACGAAATCCATTATGCCACTGTCGATTAGATGGGAAGGCGGATAGTAGGATGATTGCGAGTCAGGAGACCTGCCTTAAAATAGGAACAATGCTTCGGAGGAAAGCTAGATTGTTTATGGATACTGTTTTTTTCCAATATAACACTCTATCAATTTAAAATATCCTCAATATTATTCTTATTTTAAAGCACCTTTTGTAGGCGCTTTTTTTATTTGGAAGTTTTTAAAGTTTTATCATTAATTATTTAATAAATTCAAGGTTAAAATGGAGGGATATTATGAGAAAAATATTGGTCGTTACAATGATAACGGTTGTTTTATTGGTTTTAAGTTGTGGCGTCAGTGGAACTGCTAAGTTAGGTGGTATGGTTAACTCAGATGTTGCTGAAACGAGAGAAGATGAGCAACATAAGATTTTGATTGAAGGTGATGGTTATCCATATGTATTAACGGACTATATGAATAATACGTTTAAAATCAAGGAAAGACCTGAAAACTTTGCTATTTTATCTGGTACTTTTATTAACCTTTGGTATAGGCTAGGCGGAGAATCTTTGTGCACCTCTGATTTGGGATCAGCATATATAGATCCAGATAATCGACAAAAAATAAATGCATTGCCGTCGATTGGTCCTGTATACAATCCGAATACAGAATTGGTGGTTGAATTTGACCCAACATTCACATTTGCTCAAGTTGGGACACAGACGAATGCGGCAAATACACTTAACAGCATGAAGAAACCAGCAGCTTTGTTACACATGAGAAGCTATGTGGATGTTGTTGATCATATCAGTGTATTTGGAAAACTTTTAGAAAATGAAGCAGAGGCAGAGAAGATGATTTCTGAGATGGAAGCAAAGAAAAAAAGTATTGTTTATAAGTTGCCTGATGAAAGTAAGTCAATTGTCATTATGTACGTTACATCATCGAGTTTGGCTGTTAAGCTAGACAACTCAATAGCGGGGGATGTTGCTAATATTTTATCATTAGACAATATTGCATCTGATCTTTTACCTGATACATTGGGGAGTGAAACGACGCCTTTAGATGTTGAATATATTGCACAGCAAAATCCAGATATGATTTTAGTAACATCAATGATAGCCTCCAACGATGAGGCGATGAAAATGATGAACGAAGAATTTTCTTCTAACCCAGTATGGACGACGGTTGAAGCTGTAACTAAAGGAAACATACTTTACCTTCCACAAGAGTATTTCTTATATAATGCTGCGCATAAATACATGGACGCAGTAGATTACATGGCTAAGGGTGTTTACCCAGAAATTTATAGTGAGTAAGGAGGGTCGTTATTGTGATAAAAGAAAAACGAAGAAAAAACGAAAGCAGTAGTTTTAAAATTTATATCATACTTGTCTTTTTTATATTGGCGATTATAGCACTAATTGTTGGTAATCTGCTTGGTAGCATGAAAGTAGATGTTAAAACAATTATAAATGCAATATTTAATAATGATAGTTCAACGGCACATCTTGTTATTTGGAACATTAGACTTCCTAGAATGTTAACAGCAGCAATGGTTGGAATAAACCTTGCGCTTGCTGGTGCGATTCTTCAAGGCGTTATGGGAAACCCATTGGCTGATCCTGGTATTATCGGTATTTCAAGTGGTGCTGGTCTAGTAGGGATTGTTATTTTGATACTGTTTCCGCAGTACAATTTTTTAGTTCCGATTGGTGCTTTTGTTGGCGCATTGGGAGCGGCGATCATCATCTATGTTTTAGCGTGGAAAGGTGGTATACAACCCATGCGGATTATACTAGCGGGGGTTGCGGTATCGGCTTTTATGGGTGCAGGAATTTCAGCACTCATGGTGTTTTACTCCGACAGAGTGCATGGCGCACTGACATTTATGAATGGTAGTCTTTCGACAAGATCTTGGCCAGAAGTATTTACTATTTTTCCTTATACAGTTTTAGGAACTACTCTTTCGATTATCATGTCACAGCGCTTAAATATATTGGTGTTGGGTGATGATACGGCAAGAGGTCTTGGGTTAAATGTTGAATTTACAAGGCTTAGTTTAACGGCGTTAGCTGCGTTATTAGCAGCAAGTGCTGTTTCAGTTGTTGGACTTTTAGGGTTCGTTGGGTTGATTATCCCGCATGCAGTAAGGTTGATAATTGGGAATAACTATAAGTTTTTGTTCCCAGGCTCAGCAGTTCTTGGTGCGGCGGTTGTCATGTTTTCTGATACTTTAGCAAGAACAGCATTTTCACCAGCTGAGATTCCTGTTGGTGTCGTTATGGCGATTCTTGGTGCACCATTTTTCTTATATCTTTTAAGGAAGGATTAACATATGTCGAAAAAAATAATTACAACAAAAGATGTCAGTATTCATATTAAAGATAAGCAGATTATTAAAGATATATCGATCGATATAGAAAGAGGGAAAATTTACTCGATCATTGGACCGAATGGTTCTGGAAAAACGACATTATTACGTGCAATTTCAAGAAATTTGAAACCGACAAAAGGACGTGTTCACTTAAACGGTGCGGATGTATTTAAAACGCCAACACGGGATGTTGCAAGGACTATGGCTGTGCTTACCCAAAGTCATGCAAACATGAATGATGTGACCGTTCGCCAATTGATATCGTATGGACGGTTTGCGCATAAGAGTTGGTGGAAAGGTGGACAAGTTGAGGATGTTGAAATCGTTGATTCCTGTCTAGAAATTACTGGTCTTACTGATTTGCAAGAGCATCGTTTATCTACGCTTTCAGGTGGTGAAAGTCAAAGAGCATGGATAGCAATGGCTTTGGCGCAAAAACCGCAAATCTTGATATTAGATGAACCGACGACATATTTAGATATATCGCATCAGATTGAAGTTTTAGAGCTTGTAAAAAGATTAAATGAAGAAGAAGGCATAACGATATTGATGGTACTTCATGATATAAACCATGCGGCGAGGTATTCGGATGAATTAATTATCATAAAAGAAGGCGGTCTTTATAATTGCGGTGAGCCATGGAAGATGCTTACAAAAGAAATATTGCAAGATGTATTTAATGTAGAAGCCGTAATAACAAAAGATGAGGAAACGGATAAACCACTTTTTTATGCGAAGCGTGTAATGAAACGTGAAAGGGATAAACTATGAAATTCACAGTTGTAACTGTATCAACTTCTGCAATAAATGCGCTCTCCAGAGTATATCACGATATTAGAAAAGAATATCCGAATGCGCTTTCTTTGCATGTTTTTTATGCCGCGAATAGTATTTCAGGCGATAAACTCATTGAAATGAAAGCTAAAATAATAAACAGCGACATGCTTTTGATTGATTTAATGGGGTCGCCCGAAAAAATTATCAAAGAAGTTTATGATGCATTAGAAAAAACAAGTGCTGATGTAATCCCATATGGTAGAAGTGGCAGGGATTATATGAAGCTTGGGCAGTTTAGCGCAAAGTCTATGCAATCAAATATGGGCAATGGTAAAAAACCAATGATGGGTATGGGCAAATCGGATAAAAAACCTGATATGAAGGCTATGAAAAAGATGAGCAGTATGGCCGAGAAAATGGGCAAAGTAATGCCAGGTAAAATGAGAGATATGGGTAATTTATCTCAAATTACAAAATATTTTTCCATTGCTGATGAGTATAACATGAAAAACATGTTGCTTTTTTTATTGCGAGAATATGGTGGGTTTTCTTCTATACCAAAGCCAGAAAAAGCGCAGGAAGTTCCTGAGCTTAAAATTTGTAGCCCAAAAACAAAAAAATATTATAACACCTATAAAGAGTACAAAAAAGACTATTCGTTTAATGAGAAAAAACCTGTAATCGCTGTTTTATTTTATGGGCACACATATCCGAACAATACTGCACCAAATATATCTAAAATATGTGATAGATTGTCAGCCTTTTCTAATATAATTCCAATTGCTTTTTCAAGTCCTTCGGTTGAGTATTATAGCAAATTAAAAGAATTATTAGAAAAGTCTACGGGTAGAAAAGTAGATGTGATCATAAATTTCATGTCATTTAGACTTAGTGCGGGACCGATGGGTGGGGATGCACAAACGGCCGTTGATATCTTGAATGAAATTAACGCACCGTATATTCATCCTTTCTTTATGTCAAAGCGAAAAATATCTGAGTGGGATGAATCGATACAGGGCGTGACGTCTATGGAGTTTATGTTATCGATAATGCTTCCTGAATTAGATGGCGTTGTTGAATCGATCCCTATTGGTGCAATGTGTGAGCCTGAATATGATAATGAGCTTAACATTGATTTAAATGAACTTGAACTAATTGATGATCGTGTAGATAAACTGGTTGGGCGCGTAAAAAAATTATTACGTCTTAAACATAAGAAAAATCACGATAAGAAAATATCGATTGTATGTTATAACTATCCACCGGGTGAAGCGAATCTATTTGGCGGTTCTTTTCTTGACACATTTAAGTCGGTAGAAAAGTTATTAGCCGATTTAAAACAAAACGGGTATAATGTTGAGCCTAAAAGTAGCGATGAACTAATTAAGGCTTTTACATCAGAGGGCATCATTAATTCTGCTAGATACTTTTCCAATGATGAAGCAATGATCAAGTATAATGTTTCGAAGTATTTGGATGAAGTAAAAACAAAACCATTCTATGATGAACTCGTTGATAGTTGGGGTGAAGCACCAGGCGATATAATGACTGAAAATGGCGATTTTTTGATTCCAGGTATTGTTTTGGGCAATGTTTTTATTGGTTTACAACCAACAAGAGGTATTCATGAGAATAGTGAAAATGTTTATCATGATAAAAGTCAAGTTTGTCACCACCAATATTTCGCATTTTATCAATGGTTGAATAATGAATTTGATACGGATGCGGTCATTCATGTAGGAACACATGGAACGATGGAGTTTACAAAAGGAAAAGAATGTGGCATGTCAGGTCTATGTATTCCTGATGTGTTGATATCTGATGTTCCGCATTTCTATCTTTATTATTCAGGCAATCCGTCCGAAGCGATGATTGCTAAAAGACGTGCGCATGCCAATATCGTCAGTTATCAGCCATCGGAGTATATTAATGGCGAGTTATATAATGAATTTGTAACGCTGAAGGCTATGATTGATGATTATAGGGAAGCGAAGCTGAAATCGCCAGCTGGATGTGATGATATCTTAAATAATATAAAGATAGCAGCCAAAGATTCAAACTTGTCAGAAGATTTAGATGAATTAGAACATGAACTATTTAGAATGAATCGTACGTTAATACCGAAAGGGTTTCATACGTTTGGGGTTGGATATAGCGATATTCAGGCAAAGAATTATACCAGAAATCTATTGAGGTATGATCAAGGCGAGGTTTTATCGATAAATCGGATCATTGCACTAGATAATGGCTATGATTATGATGCGTTATTAGAAAATAAAGATCATCAGAAAATAGATATGATTGAAAAGATTGCGGATCAATTATTTACTAATTATATGGATAATAAAAAGATTGATGGTAAAGATTTCAAGAGCGATAGTTCTATCGAATTGTTTGAAAATTCAATTGCGTTTGCAAAAGAAACAATGAATAAAGTTATGAAAAATAATGAAACCGATGGACTGATGAATTTGCTTGATGGTGGATATAATTATGCAAAACTTGCTGGGGATATCTATCGGAATCCTGAAGTTTTACCAACGGGATATAATGTTTATCAATTTGATCCAAGACATATTCCAACAAAAACAGCCGTTGAGCGAGGAAAGAAGATTGCAGAAAATACGATAGAGGCTTACAAGGCAGAAAATGATACGTATCCAAAGTCTACTGCCGTTATTCTTTGGGGGATAGAAACATCTCGCACACAAGGGGAAACAGTCGCACAGATTTTATCATACCTTGGCGTTAATGTAGGGAAAGCGGCTAATGCTTGGGAACCTATTTATGAAATTATTCCGCTTGACGTATTAAAAAGACCACGCGTTGATGTTGTGGTCAATATGTGCGGGTTTTTTAGAGACATGTTTCCAAATATAATTGACAATTTAAATAAATTATTTAAACGGATAGCTGAATTGGATGAGCCAGATCATATGAATGGGTTGAAGGCCAATGCTAAGAATATATATGCAAAATTGAGGGAGCAAGGGATGGAAGAAACCAAAGCTGCAGAGCTATCATATTCTAGGATATATGGACCGAAGGAGGGCGAATACGGGACGAATTTGACATCCATTATTGAGACTAAAAATTGGGAAGATGAAAACCAGTTTGGCGATTCTTTTATCAATAGTATGAAGCACATATATTCAGAAAATTATCGTGGACAGGACGAAAAGCAGACATACGAGTTGAACCTTGAATGTGTGGATTTGGTTTCTCAAATACGCAGTAGTAATGAGTACGAAGTAACGGATTTAGATCATTATTACGAGTTTTTTGGTGGTCTTTCAAAATCCGTTGAAATGGCTAGAGGGAAAAAAGTTAAGGTATATATTACCGACACGACTGGTGAGCGAATGGAAACAGAGACTGTTTCTAAATCGATTGAGCGAGGCATAAGAACAAGGCTTTTAAATCCTAAGTGGATAGATGGCATGCTTGATCATAAGTATCATGGTGCGCAGAGGATATCTGATCGATTTGAAAATGTCATGGGGCTTGCCGCAACAACTGGTGAGGTTGAAGCGTGGATATATGACGATATGCACAGTGTGTATGTTGAAGATGAAGATATGCGCAATCGCATGAAAGAAAACAACGCATATGCTTACTTAGAGATTGTTGAGCAGATGATGGAATATAACAATCGAGGTTATTGGGATGCGAGTGAAGATCAGTTGAATACGCTTGAAAAAGCATATTTAGAAACTGAGGGTGATGTTGAAGAGAGTATCGAAAACAATTAGTTAGTTACCGTAAGGTAAAAATAAATTATTCTGAGGAGATAAAGATGAAAAAAGTTTTAGGGTTTGTTTTAATTTTAGTTATGGCACTTAGCTTATGTGCATGTGGGGGAACTTCTGGTGGAGGAAATGAATCACTTGAGGATAATGGTGATGGTACGCTTAGCTATTTAGAGCTTGAAAATAGCCCATTGGATGGCGGGTTAAACATTACTGTTGATAAGAATGCTGGGATAGTAAATATGATCATTACCGATAAAAAAGGAAATGAAACGGTTGAATTTTATAATTTTGATACAGCAAATTCAACATGTCATCGATATAAGCATGTTGCGATGATGGGGACTGGATTTAATTATTTTTATGATTATAATGCAGGAACGTTAGAAAAGATTGTTAATTTAGATGATGAAGATGTAACACAAAGCACAAAAGAATCTGGACGCTTTGATGGTGCGCAAGATGAGACAAAAGAGCAAGTAGATTTATTGATTAAATACTTTGCTGATTCATTTGAGATGAAGATGGACGAGGTTGTTAAGTAAGGCAAATAAGCCTGCGTAATGCAGGCTTTAAAATATTGAAAGGGAGAAAAAATGAAAAAGGCACTATTAATTATTAGCTTTGGTTCTAGTGTAAAAACGGCCAGAGAGTCGATAGAGAATATCGAAAAGTATATTTCAACAAAGTATGACGATTATGATCTTTTTCGTTCGTTTACATCAAGGATTATTATAAAGAAATTAAATAACAAAGAGGGAATGAAAATCGAAGTCCCTACTGAAGCCTTAAACCGTATTTATGATATGGGGTATACGGAGGTTGCTTGTCAATCGCTTCATGTGATAAATGGTATTGAATATGAAAAGACGCTAAGCGAAATTGTCGAATTTAAGGACAAATTCGATATAATTACACTGGGGAAACCATTGCTTACTAGTGAAGAAGATTATCAAATAACTGCACAAGCGTTGAAAAACCAATATGAAAATAAGGAAGCAGTTTTGTTTATGGGTCATGGTACTGAACACTATGCTAATGCAAGCTATTCGATGCTTGAAAATATGTTTGGTTATATTAATTTTGACAAAGCCATTGTTGCAACAGTTGAGGGGTTTCCAGAGATTGATTATGCAATTAGAAAATTGAAGAATATGAGAATTAAGCGTGTTACACTGGTGCCATTTATGGTGGTTGCTGGCGATCATGCTCTAAATGATATGGCAGGAAACGAAGAAGATTCATGGAAGAATATATTAAAATCTGAGGGTTTTGATGTAGAAATAGTGCTTGAAGGCTTAGGTAACTTTGATTTTATTGCAAATTTATTTTACGATCATAGTAAGACAAATAACGAAATTTAGGAAGAAATTATGGAAAATATATTAAAACAAATATACCCTTTTGCTGCGATTGTCGGGCAAGAGGATATGAAGCTTGCACTCATATTAAACGTTATTAATCCATCACTTGGAGGCGTATTGATAAGAGGCGAAAAAGGAACCGCAAAATCAACAGCGGTAAGAGGATTGGTTGATCTTTTAGAAGTAGAAAACTGTGTGGATGGTTGTCGATTTAATTGCAAATTCGATGATGATATGTTTCAATGCGATGAATGTAAAACGAAAAAATCAAGCGGCGAGTATGTTAGCTATAAAAGGAAAAAGATTGTTGTTGAACTTCCTGTCAGTGCGACAGAGGATCGGGTTGTTGGAACTTTAGATATTCAAAAGGCAATTAAGCTAGGGGAAAAATCATTCGAGCCCGGAATTTTAGCGAATGCAAATAACAATGTACTTTATGTTGATGAAGTAAACCTTTTAGATGATAATGTTGTTGATGTATTACTTGATTGTGCTGCTATGGGTGTTAATACTGTTGAGCGTGAAGGTGTATCATTTTCGCATCCGTCTCGGTTTGTGCTTATTGGTACGATGAACCCTGAAGAAGGAGATTTAAGACCTCAGCTCTTAGATAGGTTTGGACTTGTTGTTGAAATTGAAGGTGAAAAGGATGAACAATTAAGGAAAGAAATCATAAAGAATCGGTTGGTGTTTGAGGATAATCCACAGGCGCTAAAAGCGTCGTCACGCGTGAAAGAAGAAGCGCTTAGTAAGCAAATTGAAAAGGCAAAAACATTGCTTTCTGATATAACAGTTGAAGAGGAAATATTCGATATTGTTGTAAAAATTGGAATTGCTTTGGATGTTGATGGGCATCGTGCGGATATAACACTTATTAAAGCGGCGTCTACATTGGCTGCGTTCGAAGGCGAAAAATCAGTTAGTAAACGTCATATAGAAATTGCGGCTAAGCTTGCATTGCCTCATCGCATGAGAAAGCATCCGTTTGAGAAATCAGGGGTTGATAGCGAAAAGATAAAGGATATAATATATGCATCGTAATTTACTGCCTTTTAGCTCTATTGTTGGACAAGAAAAGGCAAAGCAGGCTTTAATATATTGCTTGATTAATCCAGCTATTGGTGGGGTATTGCTTAGTGGACAAAAGGGGTGTGCGAAATCGACGATTGTAAGGTCGCTTGCTTATACACTTGATAACATAGATGTTGTTGATATACCGTTAAATACAACTGAGGATATGTTAATAGGATCGATCGATATTGATGCAGCTATTAAAACAGGAAAAAAAGCATTGTCGCCAGGGATATTAGATCGTGCAGATAAGAATATTCTTTATATTGATGAGGTGAATTTGCTTTCAGACTCTATCGTTAATATTTTATTAGATGTTAGTGAATCGGGGATAAACCAAATTGAAAGAGAGGGTTTATCTTTTTCGCATAGCAGTGATTTTGTAATCGTAGGAACGATGAATCCAGAAGAAGGATTACTTCGCTCGGAATTCTCGGATCGTTTTGGTCTTTATGTTGAACTAAAGGGCTTGAAGCAGGCTGATGACCGAAAAAAAATCATCAAAGAAAGACTTTTATATGAAAATAATCCAAGTAAGGCGGCTAGTAATTATCGACTTGAAGATGAGAATATTGCTAAATTAATAAAGCAAGCGCAAACAAGAGTAAAAGAAGTTATTGTAAAAGAAGAGGCATATGATTATGCGGTTAAGCTCGTAAAAACAGCTTCTGTCGCGGGACATAGGGCAGATATTATTTTAGCTCAGGCGGCAAAGGCGATTGCGGCATGGCAGGGGAAAAATGAGGCAGGTATATCTGATATTAAAGAAGCGGCAACGTTTGTGTTGCCACATCGTATGAGGGATCAGAAAGGGCAAGAAGATGCTGCACCTGAATATGAAACCAAAGAGCAAAACAGTACACCGAGGAAAGAAGAACAAAGAAGAGAAGGTTATGATAAAAGTAGTAGTATGGAATTTGATGCGGATATTTTAGATGAAATAGAACATAACGGTATTGGCATGGATGATCAACTAGTAAAAGGTCAGGATATATATACGGTTAGAGATTTAACTGAGCTAAGATCAGACAGAAGAAAACGCAAAGGTTCTGGGACACGGTCAAAGACAATTTCAAGCACAAATAAAGGCAGGTATATCGGCTATAGCTTTCCAAAGCAGGGCATATCAGATATTGCTTTAGATGCGACATTGCGAGCGGCGTCGATACATCAAAAAGAACGAAACGCCAATGGGCTTGCTTTTAAGGTGGAAGATCAAGATATTCGTATTAAAAAAAGAGAGCATAGAATTGGAGCAACAATAATTTTTGTTGTGGATGCAAGTGGTTCTATGGGCGCAAAAAAGCGAATGATTGCAACGAAAGAAGCGATATTGTCATTATTAAATGATGCTTATCAAAAACGCGATAGAATTGGCTTGATTGCCTTTAGAAAAGAGTCGGCAGAGATATTATTACCAATCACAAGGTCTGTTGACTTGGCACAAAAAATGCTTCAGGAACTTCCGACTGGTGGGCGAACACCACTTTCAGAAGGGCTTATGCTTGCTTGGCAGATGATATATACTCAGAAAATAAAGGACAAGGATATGATACCACTGCTCGTTTTAGTGACTGATGGAAGAGCAAATAGCAAAGGCGGTGAAGCGGTACATGATGCGTTCAGATCGGCTAAAACGATCGCTAATGCGGATATACCATCAGTTGTTATTGATACTGAAACAGGCATGTTCCAACTAGGTTTAGCAAAGGAGCTGGCTGGAAAAATGAATGCACGCTATATTAAAACGGAGCAGTTACGTGCCAGTGATTTAGAAAGTGTTGTTAGATGATGGAATCCTAGCTTTATTGTACTTGGTAAGTTTCATAAATTTATTATTTGTTATGATGATACTGATACACTGATATTAATTTGATATTAAAAACTAGCGAAACATCGGATAATATAAATAATATGGCTAAAATCGCACATAAAAGACCTCTGGAACTAAACAAATAAGTTTAGAATACATGTGGAATTATCGAGTGGGAGTAAGTCCCGCTTGAGCTAGAAGCCCCTGTTCATACGGGTTTCTAGCTTTTTTTATTTCTCAATTGCACATTTGGTGCACATTTTTCGGTATATATGCAGTATGAATGTTTTTGGTTGGTATTGCAGTAGTTTCACTTGTGTAAACATTAATAATACCATTTAGCTTCGTTGCTACTTCAAAGTTTGAGTTAGGATACAGATGTCCATATGTGCCGAGCGTTGTTTCAACGTCCTCATGACCTAGCCTATCACGAATAATCAGCGGATTTTCGCCGAGCTGAATTAGAAGTGATGCATGAGAGTGTCTAAAGTCATGTGTTCTTATATAGTGTATATTTGCTAATTTAGCATACTTTTTAATTATTCTAGCAAATGTACCTCTACGTGAAGGACAACCATTGTAGCTCATAACGAAATTAGATTTAGGTATAGCTTTTGTTTGCACCTCTTTCCATTTGGAAAGTAATTCTAATGTATCTTTATCCAGTGCGATTAATCTAATACTAGCTTTAGTCTTAGGTACTCCAAAACTATAATTCTGCATATTTTTATAATGCAATGTCTTGTCGATATTTAGAGTTCCTACCTCAAAATCTATATCTTTCCACGAAAGAGCAGAAGCTTCTCCAATCCTCATTCCTGTCATAAATAAAAGCCACAGGCTTACGTAAATGTAGTAATTATAGTAATCTGCGATATCAATATATGACATTACCAATTCGAATTCACTTTTTGTCCAAAAGTTAAGAGCTATCTTTTGTTTTTTAACGTTACCTACAACTTTTGCAGGGTTTTGATCGCATAACCCTAAAACGACGGCTCTGTCCATTGCCATAGAAAACATACCTTGAACCCCTCTAACATAAGAGGGTTTGAACTTTTTTGATAACTTCAA
>JMSV01000108.1_pt1 | contig 12392 bp, 10 predicted proteins | sample 179021 | NCBI WGS metagenome assembly JMSV01 (sample SAMN02769581, study PRJNA246767) | bioreactor metagenome | isolation source: Culture-2 Bioreactor Bmz derived from microbial biomass from the upper 2 cm... | place: Germany: Bremen | collected day 87 after inoculation | reverse complement strand
TTTCTATCGAGGGTTTTAATTTAACATCTATATCGTTTGCTTCTAGATTTATTCTCTTACTGCATTAGTTCTGTTATAAGCAAATAGCAGTAGTATCATAACAACACCATAACTGATATTCTTGATTGGATCTGGCATTGCAAGCGCGGTCAGTCCGTTACTTAGAACCGTCATCAATAATGCCCCAGCAATACTTCCAGTATATGTACCTAGCCCACCTGAAAGAGCCGTTCCCCCTACTATAACTGCAATCAGCGACTGGAATGCATATGCATCAAATACTTGTGCACTTACAACTGTCATATACGCCGCTCCAAGCATTCCTGCAAATGCACTAAGCAATCCTGAGAATACATAAGATAGGAAAATAATCTTGTTTACCTTAATCCCTGATAGCTTAGCAGCATCTTTATTGTCACCAACCAAATAAAGTTGCTTACCGAAAACTGATCGATTTAAGAGATAGAACATAATCCCCCATATCAATATCGCATAAAAAATTATGGCAGGAACAATTCCCCAAAATTTGAATGAAACAGATTTAATAAAATTTGGTCCTGCGTATCCAAGAGACTTACCGTCCGCAGCAAATAGATATTGTGCTCTAGCTACTAAGTTACTAATTGCCATAGTAACGATCATAGCCGGCAATCCAATCTTGATTGTACTAATACCATTAATAACTCCTACGACCAGCCCTATAAGCAAAACAACACCCAATACAGGGAGCAGTTTCCCATTTTCTCCTTGCATCATAAAGGTCGTCATAACAGCAGCAGAAGACATAACAGCTCCAACTGTAAAGTCCAATCCTCCTCCAATAAGTACCAATGTTTGCCCTGCAGCAGCAAAGCTTAAAAGCATTGTAAGTAATATTATAGAACTAAATGTGTTAGTATTAAATGAGTTAGGTCTTACTATAAACGTGAGAACCATCAGTATAATCGCAATAACAAATGTCATGCCCGCTGGATTAGTTTTAACGAAGCGGTTAATGCTGATCATCATTGTGTTGCTTTTTTTATTACTATTTTGCATATTTCTCACCTCGTTTCAACTGTCTCGAAAGACCTTGCTTAAGTGCTTCTCTCTGTGCTCTCGCAGTAACTGTTGTCATCAATAATCCAAGCATAACAATCAAATCAGAAATAAAGTTCTGCCAATATGATGTAATTTGAAATCCATCTACAACGGATTGCATGAAATTAAAGAAGTAATATACCGCATTTTGTATCAACACTAAAAATCCAGAACCATAGATCGCACAAGCCATTGATCCCCAGCCACCAAAGCCAAGTCCGCCAATAATGCATGCCGCTAATGATTTTAGTCCGTAACTTTCAACTTGTAGCGGATTACCTGATGCTATCATCAAAGTCAAAGATATACCCGCTATACCTGTGATAAATCCTTTAAAAAGAAATGCTTTCATAATTGTACTGGTTGGGTTAATACCTGCTGCAAAAGCATTTCTCGGATTAGCCCCGACCGCATAAATGTGCTTTCCAAACTTCGTTCTTTTAACTACCATCCATATCAAAGCAACCCCTAATATAATCAAGGCGGCTACTGGTAAAAAACCAAATAGAACGGTATCGTATCCTTTATAATATGCTTTAGGAACAGACCCCTGAGGTACATTCATTATTAAAACATTAATACCTTTGACGACAAAAATAAGCGCAAATGTCGCAAGCAATGATGGTATTCTTAATACTGCAACCAAAAAACCACCAAATGATGAGATTGCAAGTGAAGCTAATATACCACACAACCATGCAACAGGAATGGACATACCTAATTCTTGAGGAAGCATTATAACCACAACATTTACAAGCGCAAGCTGAATTCCAATTGAAATGTCCAGTGTCCCCGCTACAAGCAATATACACTGAGCCATAGCAACTAAAATAATCGGTGCATTCTTTGCAAACAGCGTACCCATACTCTGAGCACTAAAGAATACCCCTGGTCCTCTAATTATTATATTCAAGATGATAGAGAAAACAAACAGCGCAAATCCCGTAAATGCCGGAGAGCGTTTGAATCTCACAAATGAATTTTTCATATTCTGCATCATGATTCACTCCCTTCCGATGTCATTCCCATCTGAGCAGCAACAAGTCGCTCCAAAGACATGTCACCTTTTTCAAGCACACCACTAACTTCTCCTTCATAAAACACATAGATACGATCCGAAATCTCCATTAACTCTTCATTTTCACTCGAAGATATGATGACGGTCATGCCTTTTTCAGCCGATTCTCGTAATATCTGTTGAATTTCATGTCTTGAATGAACATCAACGCCTTTGGTTGGATCGTCTAATAATAACAAGTCTGGAGCTAAAGCAATCCATCTTGAAACTACTAACTTCTGCTGATTTCCACCAGATAGTGATGTCGCGGGATCTTTTACGTTCCCAGCCACAATGCTGTATTCATCAATTGCATCACTAGAAAAATCTTTTAATTCCTTTGTTGTTATATACTTAAATATATTTTGTATTGCAGCCTTTCCAGCATAGATGTTTTCTTGAATAGATCTATGTTGAAAAATAGATTCTTTGTTTCTGTCTCCTGATATAAAGCCCATTCCGTCTTTTATTCCATCAGCAGGAGATTTGTAATTAGTCTTCTTACCTTTATAAATAACGCTGCCGTCTTCTGGTTTCATCAAACCTAAAACTGTGCGAATAAAATCTGGCTGGCCTTGTCCTTGAAGACCTGCAATACCGATAATCTCGCCTTTATAGGCAGATAACGAAATGTCACGCACTTTTTTCTGCTTTAAGTTCTTCACATCTAAAACAAGCTGACCTTCTTGCTTTGATTCTGTGATTAATGTAGCTTGCGCAGCATCTGGCTTTTTGCCTGTCATATAATAGACAATGTCATCCATAGAGAGTTTACTTGTGTCCTCTTCTATAACCGTTTCACCACTTCTCATGATAGTTACACGATCAGAAAGATCAAAGACTTCACCCATTCTATGCGTAACAAATACAATAGCCATTCCTTGTGCTTTAAGCTCACGCACAAGATCGAATAATAGCTCAATTTCATCATGGTGCAATGAAGCTGTAACTTCATCCAAGAGTAACACCTTTGGTTTCAACAAAATGGCCTTTGCTACCTCAACCATAGATTGTGTCGAGGTTGGCAATGTTTGAACATATGCATCTATATCACACACAACCCCCAAACGATCAAGTATTTCATTAACCATACGCACAGATTCTGCTCTGTCCACTAGACCAAATTTGCCTTGTGGTTCTATCCCTAGCACCAAGTTATCAATAACCGTCATAGTTGGAACCAATGATAGATCTTGAAATGCAGTAGCGATACCCTCGTTATGTGAGTCTACGCATGACTTGATCTTAACGCGCTTACCATCTACCTCAATTTTTCCCTTATTTGGGTTATAAAGTCCCGCCAATATCTTAATCATCGTTGATTTTCCAGAACCATTCGAGCCCAGAAGTGCCATAATTTCGCCTTCTTTTACTTCCATCCTCGCTTCTTTCAATGCAACGACCGTACCGAAACTCTTGTTTATTCCTTTAAGAGCAATCAAAAAAAGTACCTCCTTAAATTCAAAAATATATAAAACTGCCTTAACCAGTTTGACAGTAAGGAGCAGTTTTATATCTTTACCCTTGCTGTTATTCTTAGCTTAATTATATTACAGCTAAAGGTTAAAAACTACCATTAATCTGGTTGTCTTTGTTTAAAGCGCCCTTAAATGTAACTGCAGGGTCAGAAAACTTCTCCCGACCCTACAAAAATCATTAATACATCAGATTCTACTTAAAGAACTCTGATTTAACTTCATCAATTGTCAACCAGTATGTAACAGCGTCTGATGGAGCCATAGCTTCTATCATATCTCTGTATTCTTCTTGGTTTTCATAAGTGAATGAAAGTCTTGATGGAATACGAACCATTTTGAATCCGTCATACTGAGTAATAACTTCATCTTTAATTTCTTCGCCCATCATTTCATTTAGACCAAAGTTAAGCGCAATCGCACCAACTCCAGGAGGGTTACTCATGAATAGGTAAGATAGTACTTCTTCGTCTTTGTTAATTTCAAGCATTTTTTGACCGTACTGAGCTACATCACCAAAAGCAATTGCTTTAGGAAGATCAGCGCCAGTTGTGTCATAAGCTGTCATGATTGATTCAGCTAGCTGAGATGTTAAAACTGCATCATACTCAACACCTGAGTTAATGATCTCAGTCATAACTGTTACAGCACTATTTGAATCCCAGTTGTGATTGTATTTCCCAACAACTTCAAGACCTTGCTCTGCAATAGCATCATTAAATCCATCTTCTCTCCAGTCATTAGCGATGTTACCTTCAATAGCATTGATAAGGATAACTTTTGCGCCTTCTCCAAGAGTTTCTCCAACAAATGTTGCAGACTCATAACCAAACTCATATTGGTCAGCTCCAACATTTAGAGTTTGTTCTGACATGTAAGGGATGTCAGCAAAAATCATTTTGATTCCAGCGTCAACAGCTTTGTCGATCAATGGGTCAATTCCACTGTTTGCAACTGGGTTAACAAGTAAAATGTCATACCCTTCGTTAATGCTATTTTCTAGGTATTGTTGCTCAACTGCCGGGTCCCACTCAGCTACAAAAGAAGCATATGAAATATCAAATCCATAATTCTTTGCATCTTCTAGCGCTTCTTGAATGTCCGCTTCATAACGAATACGGTAAGGGTTACCAGATAAAGCTGCGTTATGTGAAGCAAGCTTCAATGTTTGCATTTCATCACCAGCAGGTTCTTCAGCAGCAGGTTCTTCTGCTTTTTCTGGTGCTTTTTCAGCAGGTGCTTCTGCTGGCGCTTCAGCTGGAGCTCCACATGCTGCAAGAGCCATAACCATACTTAAGACTAGTAAAACGACTAAAATTTTCTTCATTACAATTTCCTCCTTGATATTTATTTTCAAATAGTCAGTACTTTTTGTACCTACTATGAAAACTCTAAGTTTAAACTATGTTTCTATTTCATATATTCTGAAATTTCCAGCATTCAGTTTCTACCATTCAATTTCAAATTCCTCTTGTGTAAACAATACATCCAATGCCTGACTTACTCTTGTATAAAACTGCTCTTTAATCGTAAATTCAGTTAGACCGTTTACCATAGCATACTGCCTTCGACCACCCGCTTCAAAAAGTCTGAGTTCATCTAGCTCTTTTTTATCATGACGATAACGATAAATGATATTCATCTTTGCTTCTTGGTTTAAATCAGCAACATCACTCATTCTATTATCATGCGCAGCACTCGTAACAAGCCTATATAGTTTCCTAAATCTATCAAGATCAAAACTTTCACCGTTGCATGTCACTGCTAAATCAGCATTCGTTGTGCCTGACAATACAAACAAATATTTATCTCCTTCGGTTTCTATCTCAAGTTCCTTCAAATCAAAGAGTATTGGAGAGAAGAACCACCTAACTGGTATCTTTTCAAGCTCCACACCATAGAAGAATGGCGGATTAATTTGATAAATAATACCTCTATCATTGCAATCTGCATAAAACACATTGTTTTTAAGCAGTATTTTCAGGTCATATCGTTGGTTCGGTACATCTAATGCCTGTCTATAATCAAAACTTATATGCATATCAGGATTATCGAATCCAAATTCGCTCATTTCTGTTTCGGTCAAGTTATAATCAACAATATCTATCGCAGTCAACCCAAGAACTGAGTCAAATAGCATTGTAGCGTACCTTTGATCAACTCGGCGTTTCATACCATTAAGTTCAATCAAATGCGTTGCCGATCCAAACGATAAAACATCCAACATACTCTGAGCATCATCTGTGCTCACTGCATCTAGTTTCACAGGTTTTTTCAACATATCACCATTAAACTCGATATCCAGCACATGTCCTAACGAAGACTGGCTTTGCTGTGGTATCTTCGGTGTAACATATGTGCTGATATAATATTCTTGCTCTTGCATGAATCCATCAACTCGATTTTCCTCAAACAAGTACACATCATCATAGCCATCCAACATGCAGTAATAAGCTTTACTAATCGGCTCATAGTTTCCGATTTTTATGTTTAGTGTTTCATCATCTGCAAACAGTATTTTCACCTTGGCATTTGGTTTTTCCAAACCATAGTGACTAAGGGTCTCATGGTTTTTTATAGATGTTATTGCATTCACAGCACCAGCATCAGTCATCATATCCACAAACTTTGACATATCTACTACATCAATCGGTATATTCCCTACGACATATCCGCCATCCATATAATCGATGACCATTTCGCCATATTCATTTTTTATATTAACAATTCGAACATCAGTTGGTGGTGAATTTCTAAATACCACTTCACTAACTTCGTGCTCTTTTTCAGTCGAATCCAACACCCATATCGCACAAATTAGAATAAGTACAATTATAGCTAGCATTCCTACCAATCTTATTTGTTTTCCCACTACTTATACCTCCTAATCGCATAGACTGCGATCCCAGCGGCTAATATTAGAAGCGGGACAAAAAGTGCAAGTACAAGTCCTATAATATTTTTTTGCTTTGTATTCATCGTTAAAACATCACCAGCAAGCGATTTAGGTACAATCGCAACTCCTTGAGTTTTTCCAAAAGATTCATTCAACAGCTTTACAATATACTCACTGTTTGCAAGTGATGCATTTCCTATAGTAAACGCTTCTAACATCTTTGAAGATGAAAAAACAAGAATATCTGATTTGATAAATCCAGTTCCGTCTGTCTTATTGAATTTCTTTGATGCTAATACCATTGCTGGCATAGGTCCCCATTTTTTTGTATTATCCACATCAAAGTCAATCGCACTAGAAGGTCTAACTCCTGCTGTATTTGCAAACGTTAATAGCTGAGTAGTATAGTGTTTATCTCTAACACTAAACAATGTTTCTAATGGTCTTGCAAGTGGCATAATCATAGGAACAGAAGGATCTATTAACAAGCTGCTATATTCCTCTTCCGCATAATCCACCACAGGATAAAACGGTTGACTCTGATAGGTTCTATCAGCTTTGGTTTCAAAAACAGCACCATCACCCACAACGACTCCCCATTCTCTCAAATAAGCTTCGGTCACAGGTAATTGTTCTTGCGTTACATCAGCAGTATATAACAACATCTTGCCATACTCGCCATCGTTATATAAAAACGAATCAATATTCTCAATCGCAGCTTCAGATAAATCTACTTGTGGCGCTAACAACATTGCTATATCATACTTACTATCCAGCGCATCGGTTGCAATATTAACCTCTTCCAATATAAAGCCATTTTCAGAAAGCAACAATCCAAAGTCACTGCTGTTTACAACGCCATTGCCTTTCAACATTGCCACATGTATTTCCTGTTCACTAACTACACTTAATATAGAAGATGTCATAACTTCCTCAGCTCTTGAAGAAACAATTAACACATCACCAGCAGCGTTCCTTTCATAATTAAACATCTCAGTCAGTTTAATCTGTTCGGTGTTTTCGCCGCATGATACAATAATATTCCCTTTTTCTAAGACTAATTCTGGATATCTTGATACAAATGTCGGATCCATCACATAGTCAATATATTCAAGGCTCACTCTTTCAGAGTTAGCAGAGTATTCATTCATAATCCTGTTTGCTTGAACAAGATACGAATCTCCTACAAAACTAGCCTCTTCAGCCAGAACAAATATCTCCACATCTTTAGTTAACGATTGCAATACTGTCTTGGTTTCAGTTCCAATCCTATAAGCCGCATTTCCAGTCAAATCTCCTACAAGCGAAAATCTCGTTTCTAATTTGATCGCTACAACATTTATTAAAAATACCGATACTACCAATAGGATAATTATTATAATGAATAAAAGTTTCCCAATATTCAACTCCATGTCTTTTATTCTATTCCATATTTTCATATCTCTACCCCCACCTTTTCCTGTCTAAGACAGCTATCGTAAGGCAAAGGAACAGAGTTGCTGTGCTTATAAAAAACACTGTACCTGAAAACTCAAATATACCTAATGTAAATGGCATGTATCTGTTGCGTATAGATACACCATAAAAGAACGTTTTTAGAACATCCGTTTTCACTATATAAACAAAAGCATCAGTAAGCATTAAAAACATGCTAATCAAAAAGCCCAATACCGCTGCAACAACTTGACTTTCTGTCAGCGAAGATACAAATAAGCATATAGCTATCAATGCTACTCCTAATAAGAATAGCCCAGTAAAATTACCAATGACTTCTGACCATATAACAGTTCCATAAAACGACATCACAACTGCCGCTATGACCGTCGATGAAATTGCAATAGTATAAATAATAATCGCAGCAAAGTATTTTCCAAGCACTACACTTGTCTTCGTTAATGGCAATGTAAATAGTTGTTGATCAATTTTCAATCTTTTATCTTCACTAAGCAATCGCATCGTCAATACTGGAACCATAAACATTATTACTGGAAACAGCAATGAAAATAATGTTTCCATGTCTGTTGTATTCACAGACAGGTTATAAGAATAAAAGTAATATCCAGAAAACGCGAAAACTGCTCCTATGAACACATAACCTAATGGAGAATAAAAATATGCACGTATTTCTCTCTTAAGGATTGACCACATATTCAGCCTCCTTATTTATGTCGCTCTCAGTGACTTCTATATGCTTTAAAAAGAAGTCCTCTAATGTAAATTCACTATTGCTAATTGAAAGCGCTGGTAGCTCTGCTTTTGCTAATGCACAAAACAATTGTCTTCTAATATCGCAACCTTTGCTTCCTTCAATCAAATATTCACACGCGTTTTTCTCTTTATGTTTCAACATACTTATTTTCTTAAAAATTGATGCATCTGATAATGCATCTCTGATTGACTCTTCACTTCCTTCGATTTGAGCTATAACTTTGTGTCTTTCACTCATCGATTTTCTAAGATTGTCTGGTGTATCATCTGCAATAATTCTGCCATTATGCAGAAGTATTACACGGGAACATACCAATTGAACTTCACTCAAAATATGAGATGAGATAATAACTGTTCTTTTTCCACCAACATCTTTAATCAAAGATCTGATATCCACTACCTGAGATGGATCCAACCCAACAGTTGGTTCATCTAATATCACAACTTCTGGATCACCCAACAAAGCTTGAACAAACCCAACACGCTGCTTATATCCCTTTGATAGATTTTTTATCATCCTTGTTTTTATATGAGAGATGCCAACACTATCACAGAGTGCATCTATATGCTTATTTCTATTAACTTTAATTTTCTTTATATCACATATAAAATTCAAATACTCTATGACTTTCATATCATTGTAAAACGAAAACTGTTCTGGTAAATATCCAATTAACTTCTTTGCTTTTAGTGGTTCACCCAAAATATCATAACCGCCGATTGTTACACTACCAATATCTGCACTTAGATATCCAGTTAAGATATTCATCGTTGTTGATTTTCCTGCGCCATTCAACCCAAGAAGACCTACCACTTCACCCTTTTCAATCTTGAAATCCACTTCTGTTAGCGCTTGCTTGCCACCGTATTTTTTAGAAATATTCGCTACTTCAATCAAGTCAATTTCCTCCGAAAACCTCAAAAATGATTATTCTATCTTCTTATACTAAATCGTCTTGTTTTAACTTGCTATAAGCAATGTATAAAACCACTATTCGCAATCATATAAAATCTAAATATGATGGTTATATACCATTATCAAGTAATTTTTTCTCTCATCAAATTATTAGATATCGATCAGTCGCACATTTTGAAACAAATCTGAATAAAACATAGCTTCTTTTAATTCAAATGACATTCTCAATTAATTAAAGTATAGCCTAAGCCAAAAATAATTGATAGTTTAACGACACTAAAAAGTCGAAATATACAATTCTTTAATTGAATAGTTCTAAATGTGTTTCAAAATAATTACGTACACTTTACGAAGGTTTTTCAATTTATAATAAAGCTTTAACCTATTATCAGTGCACTATGAGTATATTTAGTTGATAATAAACTTTTAAATCATCCCTATATTTCTATCTACTATCAAAGTGTTTATGTAAATTCTAGATTTCCAAACCCACTCTAAGTATATTTTTACAACGTTTATTTAATTATTTCTATTGATAAAAATCGATATACATCATACATAGTGATTACTTTTCATCTCTATCACTCAGACAATTCATATATTCATCGTATAAAAATTGTCGTAGTTTTGGAGTGCTTTAACCTCAGCATTGTGAATTTGATTCATTCATATACGATATGATAAAACTCTTTTTTACAGATTGATTACCTACATATGATTTAACGAATGTTTCCATTCGACCATTCGCACAAAAAAATTAGAAATATCATCAAGATTACCACTCTTGGCTTTTCTAACATAATAACCCGAATTTGCTATCCCTAAAAATAGACACTCGTTCATCTCCATATCCATTACAAGACCAACCACAAATCTAGCATTTAAACCGTCCCCTGCTCCTGTAGTCAGTTTTGGATGATCGCAATATGGACCTTATTGAATATAAAAATCGCCCTTGTGTATGCAACACGAGCATTTAACTGGATGAATCACAATTGTGTCAATATGCATATTCTACATAATCAGATTACAGAGTTTTTGTAAATTCTCCTCATCTTTTTCAATTGTTTCACCAAATACATCTGCTACTTGAGCAGCTTCTGAGAGATTCAAGCCCAACACAACACGATAATACTTTGAAAAATCTGTAATTGTTAAATATGGTATGAAATGTCTCTTATCTTCGTAACGAAAAGGGATTTATATAATGGATATACATCATAATATTAATGTCATTCGGTCCTGCAATAAAAGTTTTTGCTCCATCTGAATCCAAAGCTAAATTAGTGGCGCGAGTAAAGCTTCTAATTGCTCTTTCCAAATTGATGTTATGACGCATCATTCAATCTGTAGCTCACATAATTTCATTACTCTTTAACCATGTAGTTAATTCTTCTAGGCTCATTTCACCTTTCTTGCAAGCATCTCGCTTATTTGCTGCTTTAGTCTGCCAATCATATAATTCTTGCTGATTCAATTTGCCTTTTCGGAATCTAGACATCATTCGATGATATGCTTTTGTATAAACTTGTGTAATAGGATTTTCAGCTTTTCTTTGGTCATATAATACTCTAGGAGCAACTTTATTGCATGGTTTGCCGAGTTCATTGTCTACGTTCTCGCAATACTTCGCATCTTTACGCCTGAGTGGCGTAAAATATCTCTTGCAAAACTTACATCTATTAATTGTTATATCCTCTTGGATCATTGATATGAACTCCAAGTATAGCAAGTCGCTTGCATTAGTAATTCGGTGCATCGGCTGTATTTTTGATTCAGAATAATCATGTTGACCATTTATAAATGGCGGAGTTGGATACGGCATATAATCAACATGCTTTGGTCTGCCATAATACTCATATTCCTCTTTCTTTACCTCAATGTTATACAAACATTCCTCTAACGACATACCTTCGGTTTTAATGCTTATAATTTCTGCAATATCATTCTTATACTTCTTCTTTTTTATCATTATATCTTCAGTAAGCAATGAGCCAATATCTTGGCCTATAACGGCAAAATTTCTATCAAGATTCTGCTTATCATCACATAGGTATATGATTTGTTCCATCATTAACTTAAATCTCATATCCTTATTTGCTTCTATAACTTTGTCAATATCATCAGCAAAATTAAGCAAGTCATTTATAGCTCTACCAGCATTACTTTTATAGTTCTTGTAAAATTCAATATATGTTAAGCAGTAAAAATATAAATTTGGACAATATTGAATAACACTTTGCAAAATACGCCTTATGTGTTCATAGTATTCATCATCAGAAACCTGATCTAAGTTTTGAAACAATTGACAAAGCCAATTAAAAATCCATTCGACCTCTTTTTTTGGAAATGAAATAAAGTCAAACAATCCAGTTCCAAGTGCATAATTGTATTGCGATATTCCAATATCCGCATGATTAAATAGCAATATGTTAATTTCTTTATCCTTTAAAAACGCTGTACTTTCCATCAAATTTCACCCCATAAACAACAATGACTAACCTCTATATTTTCGATTAGTTATAACTTGTTTTTCACTCCCATAATTGTCATACTCTGTTAATAATTATAATGTAACATTGCAAGTATCGCAACACATATTATTAAACTATTCCATTCTTATAGTGATGATGAAAATAAACGAGCTCAAATTTTATTTTGAGTTTGTGCGATGCTACGATGAATATACAAAGTGATACTTTGAAAATAATATAAGGAGATAACAAAATGACTAAAAATGAAAAGAGAACGTATTCAGCA
>JMSV01000107.1_pt1 | contig 12446 bp, 10 predicted proteins | sample 179021 | NCBI WGS metagenome assembly JMSV01 (sample SAMN02769581, study PRJNA246767) | bioreactor metagenome | isolation source: Culture-2 Bioreactor Bmz derived from microbial biomass from the upper 2 cm... | place: Germany: Bremen | collected day 87 after inoculation | reverse complement strand
AAAATGAATACTGATAAAAAAACATTAAACAGAATGCGTTTACAAGAATCATTACCAATAATTGTATTTAGTCTACTCTTTGTTGCTATTATAGTCACTTTTAGAATTATGATGCCAGGGTTTTTTGCAACTAGTAGTATATACTCGATACTTAGAAAAATAGCAAGTATTTCTCTTGCTGCTACTGGTTTAACCTTTATTATCATTATTGGGAAAATCGATATGTCGTTTCATCTTATTGGATGTTCGGCAGGAGTATGTTTTAGCTGGCTAATGGTTAATATGGGAATCAATCCATTTTTTGCGGTACTGCTTACCATGGTTTATGGTGGTTTATGGGGATCTTTAACTGGAGTATTAGTAAGTAAACTGAAATTTCCAGATATTATTACTTCGATAGCAGTTGGTAGTATTGCTTTTGGTGCTGGATATTTATTCAGCAATGCGGCTTATATTTATCTTCATGAAGATTTTGAAAAGGCAATTGCATATTCAAATATAGCAACAGTTCCTCTTCCAATATGGATTACGCTAGTGATATTAGCAGTATGTTATTGGGTGATGGAAAAAACAGATATAGGTAGAAAATTCTATTCTGTTGGAGCAAACCCTAAGGCTGGTTTTCTTAGTGGTATAAATGTTAATAGGATTACATTGATGGCATTTATTATAAGTGGTGTGCTTGTTGCATTCACTGGTATGTTTATGAATGCAGAGCAGGGCTTTGGGGCTGTCAATACTACCCTTAGTATATTGCCGCAAGGATTTTCTGCTGTATATATTGGTTGGGCGATATTTAAGCGGCCTTGTATACATGGAACGCTTTTTGGAGCTTCGCTAACTTCGATTATTACTCTTGGCATGGCGCAGATGAGTCTTCCATACTATTGGGGTAATATTGTTACAGCTTCCATATTGGTATTAGCTTTGACTATTTCAAAGCTTAAATATAGTGATCGTTCTGCGATGGCTAAACCAAAGAAAAGCATAAAGGAGGGAGCATAGATATGAGCAAAATTACTAAAACAATTTTTAAAGTAGAATTTATATTGTTCTACATATTGGTAGCTATATTTATATTATTGTCCTTATTGTGTGGATCATCATTTTATAGTTCTTTCAACATTACTAATATTTTAAAAGCTGCAGGGCCTTTGGGGATTATGCTTTATGGTGTAACATGGGTTGTTGCATCTGGTAAAACAGATGTTGCCTTTCCAGAGGTTGCGAGCTTAACGAGTATGACTTTTGCATTCTTCTATTTGGCAGGTGTATCGTCTGTACTTTCAGCGTTTTTTGGAATCGGTGCAGGACTTGTTATGGGAATAATTAGTGCTATATTGGTAATAAAATTTAATTTTCATCCTCTTATTTCTACAATAGCTGTATCAACAGCTGGGGGATCATTTGCGATAAGTATTACTGGAGGTTCAGCTTTAAAGATATCTTCCATTGCAAGTAAAACGTTGTTATATCAACTGTGCCAATATAAAATTGGTGCGTTTCCAATGATTTTTATTATTGCAGTAGTTATAGCAATATTGATGTGGTTTATACAAGAAAAAACAAGATTTGGACAATATATTTATGCGATTGGTGATAACCCACAAGCAGTTCAAGAAGCGGGGGTAGCAACTTGGAAAATTGATATAATTCTATATCTTGTTTCAGCTTTCTGTGCGGCTTTTGCAGGACTAATATATACAATAACAGTATATACATCAGGTCAGCCTATTATGGGAACAAGTTTCTTCTTAAATGGATTTACTATTGTATTTTTAGGTTCGTTAGCAATTAAGCTTGGAAAATGTAATGTTATAGGTACGTTGATATCAGCGGTAATACTCTCATGTCTTACTAATGGGCTTACACAGCTTGGTGCACAATACTTTGTAACACAGCTGTCAAAAGGTTTCTTGTTATTAGTTGGAGTAGGAGTAATAACGTTTACACGAAGAGCACGCGTTGGAAGAGCAGGAGTATTAAAATATGAATAATTTTGATTTTTATAATCCCGTAAATGTCGTCTTTGGAGAGGGAGTATTATCTTCTCTGGGCGAAAAAGCTGTTAAATATGGTAAAAAAGCGGTTTTGGTTTCGTATACAGATATATCGTTCTTTGGTGATTTATTTGATATTCTGCACAAGTCGCTAAAGGAAAGTGGTATTGAGTATAAGGATTATCTTGGAGTTGAAGCCAACCCTACGATTGCACAAGCAAAAGCTGGAATTGAGCTTTGTAAAGAGTTTGGTGCTGATATTGTTATTGGTATTGGTGGTGGATCTGCTATGGATTGTGCTAAGGTTATTGCGGCTGGGGTTAAGTATGAACATGACTTGACAAAGATGATTGCATTTAGTCATTCCGATGCGAGTCAAATTCCACCAACAGAGGCTTTGCCGATGATTATGATTCCAACATTGCCTGCAACAGGTAGTGAGATGAATCCAACAGCTGTTATCACTGATGAAAAGACGCATAGAAAGTCTTATGTTTGGTCACCTGATTGCTTGTATGCACAAGTAGCTTTGGTTGATCCATCATTATCAAAAACACTTCCAGCATATCAGACCGCATGTGGTGCTTTTGACACGATTGCACATACTGTTGAAGGATATTTCAATGGTGAAGTGGGTGTAAATATAGATTTACAGGATAGATTACAAGAGGGGTTGGTTAGAACTGTTTTGGATAATATACCAAAAGTTTTAGAAAATCCTTCGGACATACAAACTCGTGGAGTTATGCAATGGGCATCAGCTATTGCGCTCAATGGTTGGGTGCTATCTGGGTCTTATACATGGGCACCGATGCACCAATTTGGACATGTACTTTCTACAAGATACAACGCAAATCATGGTGCGACATTATCAGTTATGATGATTGCTTGGCTTAAATATTGGAGCAAGCGAGATGATAATGCAAGATATGTTCAGTTTGCACGCAGAATCTTTGGTATGGATTTAGATTGTGCGATTGAAATATTTGAAAAGATGATTGCAGATTGTGGCGTTGAAACAAGGATTAGTGAGTTTGGAGCAACTGAAAAAGATATCGATATGCTAGTTGATGATGTCGTGAAAATTAGCTTTGGTGCTGATGGAATGCTAGCTTCCGTCCCTCCTATTGATAAAAAAGATGTAAAAGAAATCTATTTGATCGCACTTAAAGGCTAAACTTGAAATCCTCTCTGTTATTTTAATAGAGGGGATTATTTTAATTTTAAGAGGTATAATATGATAAAAGAAATACTATTTGATGGACTAAATGGATATGAATTGAGTACAAAAAACTGGAAAATGGTTTTGATTACCGAGTGTGGTCCGAGGATTGCTTATTTAGGTAAACAGGACGATAAAAATATTCTATACTGGGATAAAGATGGTGTGGCAAGGCAGGATTGGAAGCTGCATGGTGGACATAGAGTTTGGATTACAAGACCTTATGCAGATGAGTCAGAAGATACATATATGGCTGATAATGACCCATGCGTAGTTGAATTGAGTGATAATTCGGTTATTGCAATGTCACCGCCACATGAGTTTACCAAGCTGTCACGCGGAATTAAAGTTGAAATTATTGATGATAGTAGTTTTAGAGTAACAAATCTGATTAAAAATGATGGACAGCTTATATATTCTGGTGGTGTATGGTCACCAACGTGTATTAATCCTGAGGGTAAAGAGATTGTTGTTGATCTTGGTCAAGATGATGTGACATGGGATATTGTTAAGATTGTGATTCCTAGAATTTTTGCAGGTAATGAAGTGAAAATCAATGATGAGCAAATATCCTTTACCGAAGATCAGATGATTCTAAAACCGAATGGAGTGTTGACTAAGCGTTGTGTTCAAGCACCAAAGGGTATAGTTTATATGAATTGGGATGCTGAGAGAATTAGATTTACTAAGCAAGTGAAGTACAACAAGAATGGTAGGTATCCACTTGATGGATGTAATATTGCTGTTTTCTTAGGGCAAGATAATTGGATGGCTGAGATGGAAACGTTTGGCGAAGAACATGCAATTAAGCCAGGTGAAACTGTCTTTAATGAAGAAATTTGGAATCTGGAAAGTTATTAATATAAAAGGGTTATATTTTGGTTATGCTAAAATTGTCCAATATTAACCTCTGTTTTGATAGCAAAATTTGATTTTGAAAAAATAATGATTATATATAAGTTGATACAATATATAGTGGAAATAAATTTGATAAATACTATATATTGTATTGATTTTTTCTTTTTTTAGATATATACTTAATACAAATGAATATTAAAAATTTAAGGTGCTTGTAAGAATGAGATAATAGGGAAAACGGTGAAAGTCCGTTACAGCCCCCGCTACTGTAAATAGTTTAACAATCTTTGTAACCACTGGAGTGATCTGGGAAGGGAAGAGCGTAAATGCTGTAAGTCAGGAGACCTGCCATAAATGATCTTGATGCTTCGGAGGGAGGTTTATTTAATTTACTATTAGATTTACTATATACTCTAGCCGGTTGGTTGGAGTTTTTGTTTTTTGTAACAAACAAAGATATATGATGGGAATATTGAAACGACAAAAGAAAGGCGAGGATTTGCGGTGTTTAATACAATTATAAAAAGAGATGGAAGACAAGAGGAGTTTGATAAAGAGAAAATAACAAAGGCGATTTTTAAAGCCGCACGAGTATGTGGTGGTGATGATTATCAACTATCACAACAAATATCTGACAATGTTGTAGATGTATTGAGACTTGAATGTGGAGCTAAAACTCCTGAGGTAGAGCGTATACAAGATGTTGTTGAACGTATTCTTATAAAAAAAGGACATGCGAAAACAGCAAAAGCATTTATTTTATATCGAGAAAAAAGAAAAGAGTCACGAGAAATCAATGCTTTGATAGGTGCAACTATTGATATGTTTGGCGATTATCTTTCTGATAATGATTGGAATGTAAAAGAGAATGCAAATACGCACAAAAGCGTTAATGGTTTAAACAACTATGTTAGGGAGACGTTTACGAAGAAGTATTGGTTGTATGAAATATACCCTAATGAGGTTAGACGTGCGCATGAAAATGGTGATGGACATATCCATGACCTCGGATTTTTTGGACCATATTGTGCGGGATGGGATTTGTTTCAGCTACTTCAAAATGGTTTTGGCGGGATTCCTGGAAAGGTTGAGAGTAAACCTGCTAAACATTTAAGGGTCTTTTTGGGTCAAGTTGTCAATTCTACATTTACAACACAAGGTGAGGCTGCGGGTGCACAGGCGTGGTCCAGTTTTGATACATATTGTGCACCATTTATTCGCTATGATAATTTACCATATGAGCAGGTTAAACAAGCGATGCAGGAATTTATTTTTAATATGAATGTACCGACTAGAGTTGGTTTTCAATGTCCATTCTCCAATTTGACATTTGACTTAAAGCCGCCAAAAATGTTAAAAGATAGACCTGTGGTGATTGGTGGCGTTATGAAAGAGGAGACATATGGCGACTTCCAAAAAGAAATGGATATGATTAACAGAGCTTTTTGTGAAGTTATGTTAGAGGGTGATGCTAAAGGGCGAGTCTTTACTTTTCCGATCCCAACTATAAATGTTACACGTGATTTTGAATGGAATAGTGATGTTGTCAATCAATTTATGAATATTACTTGCAAGTATGGTATTCCATACTTTGCTAATTATATCAACTCTGATTTAAGCCCTGAAGATGCTGTTTCTATGTGTTGTCGGTTGAGACTTGATGTATCAGAACTTAGAAAGCGTGGAGGTGGACTTTTTGGTTCGAATCCACTAACAGGATCGATTGGTGTATATACGATTAATCTTCCTAGAATCGGATATACATCTGATACAAAAGAAGAATTCTTTGCTAAACTTCGAAAAGTGGCAGAAATCGGAAAAACATCGCTTGAGATTAAACGAAAAATCATAGAATCGCAGAGTGAAAAAGGTCTGTATCCTTATTCTGCTGTTTACTTAAAAGATGTTAAAAAGCGATCAGGTTCATATTGGTCAAATCATTTTAACACCATAGGTATTGTTGGAATGCATGAATCTTTACTTAACTTTATGGGTCGTGGGATTGAAACGCCTGAAGGTCAAGAATTTGGGGTTCAGATTATGAATGAGCTTAGAAAAATCATGGTTGAATTTCAAGAGGAAACGGGTCATCAGTACAATTTAGAAGCAACGCCAGCGGAGGGAACGAGTTTTAGATTAGCAAAATTGGACTTGGAAAAATATCCTGATATTATCACTTCTGGAAAGGATGTTTCTTATTACACCAACTCATCTCAACTGCCAGTTGAATATACTGAGGATATTATGGAGATGATGGAACTTCAAGATGAGCTTCAATCACTTTATACTGGTGGAACGGTACAGCATCTTTACTTAGGAGAAAAAATCGAGGATATTGAAACTGCAAAGAATCTTATACAAAAGATATTTACGAAGTATCAAATGCCTTATATTTCGCTTACACCAACGTTTAGTGTATGTTCGAATCATGGTTATATAGCTGGGGAACAATTTAGATGTCCCGAGTGTGGAGCGAGCACAGAAATATGGTCACGAGTTGTTGGGTATTTACGTCCTGTTCAAAACTTTAATAAAGGAAAGAAGGAAGAATATTTTAACCGTACAAAATTAGTTATTGAAGAAGAAGGGGTGATTTAGGATATGAAAATAGTTGGGTTTCAAAAAAACTCATTTGTCGATTACCCATCTAAAATAGCGGCGGTTATATTCCTTGCTGGATGTGATTTTGATTGCTGGTATTGTCACAACAAAGCAGTTTGTCAGGATAAAACTGGGATTACATATCCACAATCCATGATATTGGATTTTTTGAAAAAGAGAAAAGGTTTTTTGGATGGAATTGTAATATCGGGTGGTGAACCGCTTTTTAACAACAATCTTATCTCTTTTATTAGCAAGGTAAAGGAGCAGGGTTTTTTAGTAAAGCTTGATACAAATGGTTTTAATTTTAAAGCACTAAAGGAATTGGTGCAAAGTGGTTTGATTGATTATGTTGCAATGGATTTAAAAGCACCTTTTGAAAAATATAGTGAGATTATCCGAAAGGATATTGATTTAGAAACGATAAAAAATAGCATTGATTTTTTAAAGCATGCAAAAATAGAATATGAGTTTAGAACGACAGTTGTACCTGAATTTTCTTTGGAGGATATTCGATCAATGGCAGTAATACTTGATGGAGCAAAACGATATGCACTTCAACAATATAGGAGTGTGGGAGATGAAAAAAAGAAAGTTTTAGGTTTGCCACACAATAGCGATTTTTTTAAGAGGGCTAAATCAGTGGTGCAAGATCATGTAAGAGATGTGATTTTAAGAGGTATGTAATTATTCGATTATTGGCGTTATCTATGTGCTTTTTATATCGATTGGGTGACGTTCATACTTAATGATTTGCTTGATATTGTCAGTTTGAATTGTTATACTATATAAGTAATATAATATATTATTAAAAAAATTATTTTATTGTTGGATTTATATATTAGCAAGAAAAAATTTTTTTGAAAGGTTGGATTATATGAAAAGAAAACAGTATTTATTAATTACTTTAGTGATTATCCTTATCTGCTTTTTACCGACTATCGCGTTAGCTGATAGTAATAAAGACGGAGTGGTAACACTTGACAGCTCAGGTGGGGCGATATTGACAGCAGGGACACTGCAAACAAGAGTTGAAGCTCTTGAAGAGATAGATTCTGCGGTTGATGTTACTCAGTTGCATATTAAAAACTCTGTAAGTGGAAGCTTAAATTCCACAGATACTTCGTATATCAATAAGATGAGAAATCTGCAAGAGCTTAATGTGGCAGAAACAGTAACAGCTGGAAATGTTGGTGATAGGTTTTGTAGTAGTTATGCAACAAATAAATTTAATGGACTAACGAAAGTTACTTTTACAGCAAAGTCATTTGGAGATAAAGCGTTTTATTTCTGTGAGTCACTTACAGATTTAAACTTGCCAGTAGCAACAACTTTTGGTAATTGTGCATTTGAGAATTGTACATCATTAACCAATGTAAACTTGCCAGTGGCAACAACTTTTGCTGACTATGCATTTGAGGATTGTACATCATTAACCGATGTGGATCTTCCTGCTGTAACAACTTTTAGAAATGCTGCGTTTAGTGATTGTTCTTCACTAACAAGCGTAAAGCTTCCTGCTGTAACAACTTTCAGGGATTATGCGTTTTATGATTGTACTGCATTAACTAGCATAAGTTTACCTGCAACAAAGACTTTTAGAAATTACGCATTTGAGGATTGTAGTGCACTAACCGATGTAAAGTTGCCTAAAGCAACGGCTTTTGGAAATTGTGCGTTTGAGGATTGTACTGCACTAACTGATATAAGTCTACCGATAGTAAAGACTTTTGGGGATGCTGCATTCCATGATTGTACTTCATTAACTGACGTTAGTTTATCTTCGGCTGCGACTTTTGGAAATTCTGCATTTTATGATTGTACTGCACTAACAAGTATAAGCTTACCAGCGGCAAAGACACTTGGCGATAATGCGTTTTATAATTGTGCTTCGCTAACTGATGTAAGTCTAGCTGATGTAAAGACTTTTGGTGATAGGGCATTTAAGGATTGTACTGCACTAACCAGTATAAGCTTGCCAGTTGCAACGGTTTTTGGGAATTATACTTTTAGAAATTGTACATCACTAATCGATGTAAAATTGCCTAAAGCAACGACTTTTGGAGAATATACTTTCAATGATTGCACTGCACTAACTAGTTTATCTTTGGGCTCGACTATTCCAACAGTTTCAAGCTGGGGAAGACGCCTGCCTGAATCGAGATTTGTATATGTGAATACACAAGAAAATGCTGATAATTACGATGCAAACCGACAAAGCTGGGGACGTTATTTTGGCACAAAGGTTGATGGTCTTTGGGAAGGCTGGGAAGTAAAGGCACAAGCTGCACCAAAATCATAAACTTGAATCATGAAAAGCTTTGGTAGAAAAATTCGCGAAAGCTTTAATAGATAGTTTTTAGATTACCAACGCTATTTAGGATAGTTTCTTTGAAAGTCTTAAATGGCGTTGTTTTTTATTGCCATATAAAATAGATATTATATAGTAAATTTAATATAACAAAACTCTTATCATTTTAAAATCATTGATAAGTTTTTTTAATTTAACGATGATTTAAACCTTGTGCATATATTTTTTTTGTAATGTTCTTGTGCACAAATGTTAAATTTATCACAATATTATACAACATATCTGATATGTATTGTATAATAACACATAATAAATGAAATAGTATGTATATGTACATCGTGTATTTGATTTATTTATATGATAATATAAGGGAGCATTAAATGAGGATTGCAATATGTGATGATGATAAAGGACTTTGTGAGAAGCTTGAATCATTATTTGATAAGTATAGGATAGTTTCACAGTTCAATTATGTGATAGATATATTTTATAGTGCTGAAGATTTACTTAAATCAATGAAAGAGAAGAATCCATATGATATGATTTTGCTAGACATATATATGGGAGATATCAGCGGTGTTGAAGCTGGAAAAATCCTTAGGCAAAATGATGATAATATAAACACAGAAATCGTTTATATTTCTAGCAGTAGAGATTTTTTTGAAGAAGTTATAGGTATGAGGGTTTTTGATTACATTATTAAACCAATTACAGAGAAAGATTTTAATAGACTTTTTAATAATATCCAAAGGTATTATAAAAGTAATTCTCAAATCTTCAATTTTAAGCAAAAAGGTAAGGATAAATTTATACAACTAAGTAGCATATTGTATTTTGAAATTAATAACAGGAAAGTTGTTATCAATAGAAAAGAAAGCAGTACAAGCTTTAAGGTTGTTCAAGATGAGTATTATAGTACGATGAAGGATTTAAGAGAGGAAATAAAAGATCTCAAATTCGCACTACCTCATCGGTCATATTTGGTAAATTGTATGTATATAGAGGAATTTAGACAAAAACAGATAAAAATGCGCAATGGTGATATCATACCAGTTAGTCAAACTTATAGAGAAGAAGCAATTAAGCGATGGGTTGAATGGATGAAGTTAAATAATATTTGTAATTTGGGAAGAGGTAATGATGATTAGTACTTGGGGATACCTAGTTGGAAATGTTATTAGAATATATCTTTGCTATATGTTTATGAACGTTTTTTACGAAAATAGAAATAAAAAGAAATTGATAGAAATATCTTTGTATATTGTATATTATTTTGTTACGTCGATGATGTTTTTGTATATGAAAAGTACAATACTCATAATAGCATCTAATGTTATTATACTATTAATTATAGGCTTATATTATAAGTTTAATATCGTTTATGCGTGTTTATCGATGGGTAATATATATTTTGGCTTAATACTAACTGAGGTTTTTGCGTTATTTGTTTTAGGAAATGATTATTTTGTACTTGGGGGTGAACCGGTTTTAACAGATGTTATAAGTTATCATATTTTGTCTCAAGTATTTTTGTTTCTTTATGTTATAGCAGTTAGAAGGTTGAAAAGCATAAATCGAATAAAAGAAAAAATGCGAATAAAAGAATCATTAGATCATAATGATCATGAAAAAGTTGGAGATAAAAATAATATTTATCATATTGCTGTTTTTATCATTCCTTTGGTCAGTACAATTATTATGATGAAAATATTGCAGATTTCAGCCATTAATGATTTTACGAAATATCTGATGTTTGCAATGATGTTAATAGTTAATATCACAGTTTTTGTATTGCTTGCAAGACAATCTAAAGATTATGCTGATAAGGTAAATCAAGTTATTTTAGAAAGGCAAAATCAAAGTTATAGTAAACAAGTTGAGTATATGGAAAGTACAAAGAAGAGGGTAATGAGTGTAAAGCATGATGTTGAGGGTTATTTAAGGAATATCAAAGAGTATATTAAAAGTGGTCAGTATGATGAGGCTGAAAAATTTATTGATGGAATTACGATTAATACAAAGATAGTAAGAAATATTGCCAACAGTGGAAATATCGTAATAGATACTGCTTTGAATTATAAGCTAAGTCAGTTTAACAAAGATGATGCGCAAATTGATATATTAGTTGATGTGCCTAAGTCATTTGATGTAATCACGGATATTGATCTAAATAGTGTGCTTTTTAATATACTAGACAACGCCGTAAATGCAATTATGAAACTTGATAAGGAAGAAAGAAAATTGAAAGTAAATATTCATTTTGATCAATCAAAACTCTTTATCAATATTGTAAACAGTTATAATGGACAAGTGAAGCGTGATAAAAACAATAAATTACTCACTACTCATAGTGATATAGATTCACATGGATATGGATTGAAAATAATACAAAGTATTCTGGGTAAATATGATGGTATTTGTGATATTGAAACGAAAGGGAACATGTTTGATTTTACTACAATTATGTATGATTGTTAGATGATAGATTAGGATTGTTGATAATATAACAATAACTGTACGAGTTACAACATTTTGATGCCTAATTTAACGGTTTTGGTATAATTAAAGGAAAGTTAAATTTAGGAGGATAAGAAAAGTATGAAAAGAATTTCAAAGATGGTTCAAAAATGTGTTTTCAGTATGAGCTCAGTTGTTGCTACACTTGCACTGGTTGTTATTTCTACTAATGTTAATGCGGCATGTAGTATACTTATTCATCAACCGAAAATGCCTGAAAGTGCAAAAAAATTACGTAAGTTCTAAAGGAAGTAACTATGTGGGAAAAATTTGCTAGTGCATTAGTTGCTAATGGCAGTGCTAAAGAAGAGGATAAAGAGCTTTATGCTTATGGTTTAAGAGAAGGCGCAGTGCTTGTACTTAATATCATAACCAGTCTTGTAATTGGATTGCTTATGGGTATGGTATGGCAGACAGCTGTCTTTATTATTATTTATTCTCCTTTGCGGTCATTTGCAGGTGGTGCCCATGCAAAAACACATTTTCGATGTTATTTATTATCAATTCTTTTGATATTGGTATCGCTTGTGGTTATCAAAATTACTCCCCAAATTATCACAGTTATTGTATTGATATCATTATTATCAGGGTTGGTAGTTTATTTATTAGTGCCAGTTGAAGACAAAAACAAACCTTTGGATAAACTGGAGATAAAGGTTTATAGAAAAAAGGCAAGATTAATACTTATGATTGAAATGATAATTCTTGCCGCAGCAATTTTGGCTAGTTTTATCCAAATGGCTATGGTAATAGCAGTAGCTCTTGGTGCGTTAGCGTTAATGCTTATAATCGGAAAGATAAAGAATACTATTATTGAAAAAGCCCAATAAATTTATTATATAAATGTAAAAGACATCTCAAGAATGGGATGTCTTTTTTTGTTATACCTATATAGTCTAATATTAAAATTTTACCTTAGTAAAAGTTTATACTGGAG
>JMSV01000105.1_pt1 | contig 12500 bp, 10 predicted proteins | sample 179021 | NCBI WGS metagenome assembly JMSV01 (sample SAMN02769581, study PRJNA246767) | bioreactor metagenome | isolation source: Culture-2 Bioreactor Bmz derived from microbial biomass from the upper 2 cm... | place: Germany: Bremen | collected day 87 after inoculation | reverse complement strand
AAAGTACTATAAAAATGTTAAAACTCAAAAAACAAGAAATCCCAAAAAATTCAAAGGGTTATTCTACCATCTATCGTAAGTCCAATTATAATTATATTAAATACATTAATTATATTAATGAGAAAGTTAATAGTAAAGGTGCTATAGATAATAATTTTTTAGATTTAATATTCGATTTATATGTATTGGATAGGAATAGCATTAAGAAAACTGAATTTAGACGTGAATTTAAACACGTTCTTGTAAATATAGTAAAAAAGAATAAAGTAGAATATTTTGAGTATCTGTATGGAAAAACTGAAATAAGAAAAGACTGGGATTTAATATATGATTTTTGGTTAACGATATCAAATGAACTTCGAACTATAAGTAATGAAATGATAGTTACTAAATTGTTGAAAATATTATTTGATAAAACACATGCAATTGATAACTATGAAGGTAGCGATAAAAGGAATATAGTTAACGAATACTCTAAGATATTTTCAACAGTACTTTTCTCTATAAATATTAATAATAACTTAACAGAAGAATACAGACTTGCAAAAGTATATTCGGTAGTAGATAAACTAGTAAATGAACGCGAAAATTACACTGTAAAAAGTAAACTATATGATAGAACTTTAGAGAAGTATCTATCAGGTATTATTAACGTGGATTGTGTAGATAGAGGTGTTAACGAGAAAGCTGTTCAGTATTTTATTAAATCTCTATATAGGCATTCTCCTGTTTGGAAAAGCAATAAAACACACTTTACATATAAACTGTTTATGATTATTATTACATACTGTTATTATGCTATGAATGTTAAAGATAATTCAGTTCAAAAAATTTATAAAGATTTGATGATAAATAAATTATATATTAATAATACAAGTAGTATTCATTTATTTTTAGTTCCAATAAATATAATGGAAGATATTTGGAGGTATTATGATGAAATGTTATCAATAACAGAAACTGGTTGGGTTAGTAGTGCTCCAAGATATTTCGAGTTTTCAGAAGCAAATTATCATGATGATATTAGAGAGTTTTTTGTAGGCTTTTCCTCACTATATATTAATAATTATAATGATATATGCATAAATACTGAGGATGAATATTTTAGAATAGCAGATAAGTTTTTTAAACGTGATTATGATAATTCTGAAATTATTAAAAAAGTATATAAATTTTTAAACCCTTTGAAATTTACTGATGGAGCTGAAAATATTGAACAAATAATAAAAGAAGATGATGAGCTGGCGAGATATCGGAATGTTCAGATTGATATTTCAATACTAGATTCTCAACTAAAAACTAAGATAGTGTCATTATTTAAAGATGATTTGCTTAGGCATTTTAAGGAGATTAAAGAAGATGGTAAAGCAGATAATCAAATCAGTGAGTTTATTGATTTTCTAAATACTAATTTACCTAATTCTGAATTACATATAAAAGATGATAAAGATTACGATACTAATGGGTTGGAGGTACTACTATTAGAATATGATATTAGAACTATTAATGATAGTTTTACTTTTGGAGAAAAAAAGGAAAGAATCTTAAACTATATTCACGAGCGTATCTTCGAAAATATAAAATGCGAGTATGAATTTACTATTGATGGTGATATGTCTGTAGAGCAATTTAATGACAAATTTATTGACAAGTTTGAAATTGGAGATTTAATCTATAATGATACATTATTGAATAATGTATTTTTTAAAGAAATAGAAGAGTCAAATTTTCAGGAATTTAAAAAGGGTAAAAATATTAATATTTGTAATGGATGGAGTAATACATTTATATTATCAAAAGATTTTAAGGCTGTATTTGAAATAGTAAGTATTAATCTAATTAAAAGTACGCCACCTGATGATATAAACAGTTATGTTGTTTTAGATAATGATGTTAGGTGGCAAGTTGACAAAGATAAGGATATGGTTAAAGTAGAGGAATATTTTAAGCATAAATCTGTAACAATAGATATTCAGTACAAGTTTTATATAACTCAACCAAAGCATAGCGTAAAAATATATAATAGATATTAATATATAACAATATACGTCATTAGAAGAACAAGTAAATGGCGTAAATATTGAGATAAATTAAATGGGATAGCTTTATTAAAGGCTATCCCATTATTTTAAATAAAATAGATATGAGGTGTAAAATGAAAAAAAGAATACCACTAATAATTGTTAGTGTGCTTCTACTACTGGTAGGAGCTTTTTTTATGCTCAAACCAACGTTACAAAACAAACAAGATGAAAAGAAACAAGAATCAATATTAAAAGCAATTAAAAATGGACAGTCGGATATTGAAGTATCGGTAAAGTCCGATGATATCGAAATGGACTATTACGATCTTGATACTGAAAATGAAACCGAGGTTGACGATACTATTGAGATTATCAGTAGTGTTGATGGAATCGGAATCATGGAGATAGAGCGGATTGATTTAAAGCTACCAGTTGTTGAGGGAGCTACTAAGGCTACATTAAAAGTTGCACTTGGTCATGTAAGTGAAACTTCACCGATCGGCGAGGTTGGCAACTGTATAATTGCTGGACACCGCAAGTATGATTACGGGCTGATGTTCAACCGCCTAGATGAAGTTGAGGTTGGCGACATAATAAAATATACCTCTTTTGATGGTAAAGCTCTTAACTATAAAGTCTATGCAACTACTGTTATCGTGCCAAATGATAATTCACTATTTCATTTTGAAGATAATCAAAAGAAGCTTACCTTATTGACATGTACACCAATTAAAAAAGCAACTCATAGATTGTTAGTACAAGCGGAGTTGATGGAAAAATAACATATATTAGTATGCTTTATATTTGACTTAGCATTATATAAACAATTGCTATATTTGATAAGTTCACAGCATACATTAAAATATATCATTTATTATTAGACTAATTTCTGAATTTCAAATTTGGAGGTATCAATGTTTAAAAAATATATAATTATAACCCTTTTGATTATTTTATGTATTGTATTAAGTAGTGGTTGCTCTGATCAGCAAAGTACTAAAGATGGTTTAATACTTACTTTATTAAATCCAGAGCTTACAAAAGCGTCCAAAGATTTTTATTCAGAATACTTAACTACAACTCCGCTTGTTGCTAGCTATCAAAGCGAAATCATAGATATAAAAAAAGAAGATAAAGGTTACTACATAAAAATAGGTAATTATCCGTTTATCGGACCTCATTATAATGTTGGATATGATGAAGCAGAGTTTTTTATAAATAATCTTGGAGTTATCATATTACTTAACTTTTCTCATAAGAAAAACATTGATATAACTGAGAGATATCAAGATAAAATAATTAAACCAATACCTATTTCTTGAAGTACAGCCAGTTTATATAATTATCTAAATACATAGATTCAATGAGTTTATTATTGCTTAGAATATTTAGCACGAGCGATAGGGAGAATGCGAATGGAGCGATAGCGACTAAATCTAAAAAGCTATCGCTTTTTTGTATTTGCAAGATAAGGTGTCAGCAGATTCCACCGTTTACAGCTAAAACGCCCAGCGTTTTACTACATCTTGCCTGTCGGCACTTTGCCCTATATGTCGGCAAAATGGCAGACAGCGTTGAGAAGAATAGTGAGGTGATTTAATGAAAGAACAACAAAGAAGATTAACCGTTAGGATGACTGAACGTACATATAAGCTATTAAAGAAACTAGCGACTAAAGACGAAAAATCTTTGAGCGTTTATGTTAGGCATCTTATTGAAACACAACTATCTGTTGAAAAGACAAAGCAAGATGAAGATTTAATACGCTCATATATTAGAGCTGAAATAGAACCGTTATTAAATGATTTCGCAAACAGAATCATAAAGATATCAGCTAAAGGTAGTGCAACTAGTGCTTCATCATGGTTGTTGCTGGCTAGAACATTAGAGCATTTTATTGATGCAGAATATCAAGAAGAATTTAATGAGGTTATAACTACTAGTAGGAAAGCTGGACAAGTCTTTCTTGCTCAAAGAGATAGCAAGTTAGATGAATTTTTAGAAAACAACTTTTAATGAAAGGACAAAAGAATATAGTGAATTATGAGTTACCTCTTGTAATATTTTTTAGTGTGATACTATTATTTTTCTGTATAATATTCACACTTATTTTATATCTAATATTTGCAAAAATAGAATAAACATTGGAGTGTTTTTATGTTCTATAAACAAGGCTTTATTAAACCCAATGAAAAGGCAATTAGCCAACGTCTAGCAAACCATAGTAACTATATCGCCAAAAATAGCAAGTGCAAGATTGTACTTAATGATGGTAAAGAACATGGTTTGTTTGGCAACATTGGCAATACTGGATTGAAAGATATTGATAGCTTAGGTGAAACAGTTCAGTATATTTTAGAAAAATCGACAAAAGACAAAATCAATATTTACAATGGGATGATCTCACTATCTGCTGATGAAATCAAGAGAGCTAATTTTGAATCACGCAAGAAGTGGGAGCGGATGATTAATTCTAAAATTCATGTTATCGCAAAAGAAAATGATATCAAAATTCAAAACTTAGAATGGGTTGGTGCATATCATGTTAAGAAAAAGCAAAGTCATTGCCATATTGTGTTTTGGGATAAGAATGAGCAAATAAAAGAACCTTACATTAATAAAACAATCTTCGCCAAAAAGATGGAGAGAATCAAAGGTGCGTTTGCAAAGGTAATATTCCAAGAGGATTTTACTGACTTGTATAAAATGAAAGACGAAGCATTAGCAAATCTGAATAGTGAGCTAAGTGTTTTTTTTAGTGGTGATATATCCGAAGAAGAAGCAAACATCTATAAAAAAATGTTCGCTGCTTCTAGTGTGGACTTATCAGATCACGACATGATTAACCCATACTTTACTAAAAGGCAACGTTCAATTGTGTTAAATGAACTGTTACGGATTAAAGAGTTGTTACCGAAAACTGGCTCATTGAAATATGGTTATCAAACAGCAGAAGTCAAAAGGGAGATTGATAAGGCTGTGTTGAGCATCATTTCTTGCAGTAAAGATTGCAGAAAAGCATATAACAAGTATATTCAATCTGCTATTGAAATTAGAAAAATATATGCTGATAACCCAAGCAGTCTTGGTGATGCAAAAAATGAAGCAATAAAGAATGTAAATAAAAACGTTGGAAATAAAATTATGAAAGTATTGAAAGAATTTAAGAAGATTGAATCCAATGTTGGAAGTGCAAATCAAACAAAAAACACAAAAGAATCAGAAAATATTCAAAAAGATAATGCCATTAACAACCTAATCACACAAATTGCCTTTTCTTTATCGAGTGGAGCAAATAGCACTAATGATAAAATTCACACGATAGTACATGATGATTTATCAAAACAGGCTAAAGTTGAACTTGCTAAGAAGATGAGGAACAAAGGTGTTGACTGGGGGCAATATGAGAGATAGGTATAAATTTATTGATTTATATTGATTTATATAATACAATTGTCATATTGTAAATATTTTATATATTAGTGAGGATTTATGACAAATATTTATTACGTTATTCCAGTAATTGCTCAGGCGACTGCTTGTTTACTAAAATATTCATTGAACAATAAGCTAAAAAAAGAAAGAACTATAAATTTTTTCCTAGAACTACCAATAGACATAATTTGGGTATCTTTCGCGATGGCTATTTCCTATTCTTTGATAACAACTACAAGAACTGGCAGAGAAATGAGCATACTTGCAATTATACTGCTCATATTTACATCTATACTAATGATTATTTGGTGGAAAGATACAAAGCGTAGAGCTAGACAAATAGACTATTCTAATAAGCTTTTTTTTATTAGTAAAAATTTTCTACTCTCTGCACTTTATTTTATTATATGTAATTTTGTTGCCTTTGTAAGCATATTAACACTTATAAAGATAACAAACGGAGGTCTCTAATGGAACTAGATTTTTTAACGCAATTGTTACCAGCGTTTGGAGTATTTACAACAATTGCTTTTTTGGCAATCTTCATTTATTCATACATTATAAGAAGGAGAGAATCTTTATATTCTAGAAAAGATATAGTTAATATGTCCTATCAGCGTGATAAATATGAAAAAATGATAGATCAACTAACACGTGAAATGACTAGACAGACTCGTATGTGGGAAGATGCAAATCATTTGCTTAATAATAAAATTAACTATTCGCCAATTGAGCAAGCCAATATTCAAGTTGAAAATAACAGTCCAATTATAGATTCAAAACTTTTTTTTGAAAGGCATGGGCTAGATATTTCTAAAATGAGTATTGATAAGAAAAGTGTATTTGTTCTTATACCCTTTTTAGACGATTACAGAAATACTTACCAAACTATTAACAGTGTTTGTTCGGATTATGGCTTAAATTGTTCTATGGGAGATGAAGAGTTTATTAAAGGCGATATATTACCGCATATTTTGGGAAAAATCATAAAAGCAAGATTAGTTATAGCATGTATAGATGGAAGGAACCCAAATGTATTCTACGAACTCGGTATTGCACATGCACTTGGTAAGCCAACGATACTTATTTCAAACTCTGAAGGTATTAATGAAACACCAATTGATGTTACTAGTAAGTACATAACTTTTTATGGTAGTCAGGAAAGCTTAAAAAACAGATTGAGAGAATCAATGAATAAATTACTACTATTTAATACGTAAAAGAAGGATGATAAATTGAAAAGAAAACTAATAATATTTGCTTTCCTATTCCCCATAGGAGAGCTTTTTTCATTACTGCTAGCAAACCTAGCACACATAAGCATGACTAAACATAGTTTGGAATCATTTTCATTTAACATAATAACGTGGATTAAAACACTAGCAACCAATGAAATAGCTTGGTTGCTTTTTTTATGCCTAAGTGGTTTATTACTACTTTGCATATCAATTCTTGTTTTTAGACAAAGAGGTTCTATCTTTGAATCTGAATTAAACAGTATTACTGATACAATCAAAACTCCTGTAAAGGCTGGACAGAATCAAAATGGTTCTGCTAGGTGGCTTTCCAAAAGGGAGTTTGATAAATGCTTTGATAGTGTAGAGATTGATGGAAATAATTCAGTGATTCAATCACTAATCAATACTGGTGAAGCGGATTTAAAAGATGGAAGTGTCGAATACATCAAAGATGGTTTACCTCTATTTAATAAAGGCGGTATTGTATTGGGGCAAAAAACGAGTTTAAATAAAGAGAAATTATACTATGTTGATGATGACCTACACACGCTTTGCATTGGTTCTACTCGTAGTGGTAAATCGAGAGGTGTAGTGCTTCAAACCATAGGGCTTTTGGGGCTTGCTGGTGAATCAATTATTGTAAGTGATCCCAAAACTGGTGCGAAACGTTCCTAGTTGAAAAGACTAGGCACTAAGCGAAGAAAATGAAAGGAGGTTAAATATTCTACTAGCTTAGTAGAACTGGTAATTCGATAGGTAGAATGATAGCGTAACGTCTTGAAATGCCTACCCTAATACTCCGAATGGCGTTTGTATGATTAGAATGCAAAGGTCATAAGCTCGGTGAAGTCAGCTGAGAGTACACCCTAACAAGCGTAAGCTTAAGGAACAGCGAACCAGAGGTGGTCGAGTGTACGATAGGCTGGGGGTCTATAAAAATGCTAACGGTTAGGATTTTAATTGCCAAAACGATTAAATGACGAATCCTTGAATGTACGGGTCTAAATCGGGAATTAGTCGAAAGGCTATATTCACCTAGTGTGAAGTTTGTGGGGATTAGTAAGACTCTGGTTTTATGAAACTCCCTATATCGTTACAGGCGATAGTAAGCAGACAGGCTCATAGAGGAAACCTAAAAGCAATAATGTGGTTGAAAAACCAAGATAGAATTATCGGAACGTTGTAAGCAAGGAATGTGGAGAATACTAATTATCTACGAAACAGTGATAAGGAAAAGTTTTGACTATAACTTATCTTAATCCTTGTGAAAGTGGTGGCACAGTACCTATGAAACCGTGATAACAAGCGGTGGAGGGATAGCCACTAGTCAATTATTATATTAAATAGTTAAATTTACGAAAATCAAAACGATTTATAGGGTTCGAGTATGACTAAGAGAGGCGAAATAATCCACTAAGGAGAAAAGCCGACCTATGGCAAATAAAGCTCAAACGCTTAAAAAGCAAAAACTAAGGAATAACGAATATTACAATATTCAAAATGTGTTTGACAATCTATATAACCAAAGTAAAAACGGCAAAGTTTTTAAAAACCTATATGAAATAATCATAAGCGATGAAAATATTATGCTTGCCTATCGTAACATTAAGAAAAACAAAGGTAGCAAGACAAGCGGAACTAATAAACGAAATATCATTGATATTGGAAATAAAGAGCCGCAAAAACTCATCAACTATGTTAAAAGCAGATTAGGGAATTTTAGACCTCATTCCGTTAAACGCGTAGAAATAGATAAAGAAGATGGCAGAAAAAGACCATTGGGTATTCCGACAATTGAAGACAGGCTGATACAGCAATGTATAAAGCAAGTTTTAGAACCTATTTGTGAAGCAAAGTTCTATAAGCATAGTTACGGATTTAGACCAAACAGAGGAACTCATCACGCTATAGCAAGAAGCTTGTTCTTGATGAACATAGCAAAATACACTTACGTTGTGGACGTGGATATCAAAGGTTTCTTTGACAATGTTAACCATGGTAAATTGCTGAAACAAATGTATTCTCTAGGAATTAGAGATAAACGGTTACTTTGCATTATATCAAAGATGTTAAAAGCCGAAGTTAAAGGAATTGGAATATCAACAATGGGCGTGCCACAGGGCGGAATATTAAGCCCACTACTATCCAATATTGTGTTAAATGAGTTAGATTGGTGGATTGTTAGTCAATGGGAGGAAATGCCGACTAAGAACAATTATGCTGTTTCTAAAGAACGAAATGGATCAGCAACTCCATGTTCAAGGTACAACTCTCTACGAAGAACATCTAAATTAAAAAGATGTTTTATTGTGCGATATGCAGATGACTTTAGGATATATTGCACTAATATTAATCATGCCAACAGATTACTTGTTGCAACTACAGACTGGCTAGAAAAAAGATTAAGTCTATCTATTAATACTGATAAATCAAGAGTGGTAAACTTGAAAACAGATTACTCCGAATTTTTAGGTTTTAAATTCAAACTACGCAGAAAGTCAAACAAATGGATTGTTAAATCACATATTCGAGATAAGGCAATTAAGAAAATTAAAAATAACATAAAAGACAAAATCAAGCTCATTCAACACGGGGGCGAAACCTTTGAAAACGCTTTGAAGTTTAATGCAACCGTTAGAGGTATACACAATTACTACAAAGTAGCAACAAACGTATACATTGATTTTGAAGAAATTGCCTTTCATATCGGAAAGAGCCTTAAAATCAGGCTTAGAAGTAGACACAAGACTATAGGAAAGAAAAACTCTACGTTTTTGAAGTACTATGGTGACTTTAAAGGAAAAGTATATTATGTAGCAGGGATAGCTTTATTTCCTGTATCAGTGGTTAGAACTAAACCACCTATGTGTTTTTCACAGAGGGTTAGTAATTATACAATTGATGGCAGAATGAAAATTCATAAGTCATTAAAAAGTATTAATCAATCAGTGCTTTATTACCTTATGTATAACCCAATTAGAGGTGAAACACTTGAATACAATGACAATAGAATTTCATTGTATGTTGGTCAAAATGGTAAATGTGCAATTACTCTGTTGCCTTTGAAAAGAGGTCGGATGCACGCACATCATAAGAAACCTAGACTAAGTGATGGTACTGATAAATATGAAAACTTGATATTTGTTACTGATGACATTCATAGGTTGATACATGTTACAGATGAAATTCTGATAAAGACCTATATGGATAAACTAGAGCTATCTAAACATTCCTTGTCGAAACTTAATAAGCTAAGAGATTTAATTGGAAATCGTAAAATTGAACTAATATAAATGATAATTGATGGAACGCCGTATGAGGTGAAAGTCTCACGTACGGTGTGAAGCGGGGGAAAAGCTAGAGATGATTTCAAAGGCTTACCTATCGCTATAATTGTTTAATTATACATCAAAGTATCTTGAAAAGCTGGGTTATGAAGTAATCATACTCGATTATAGAAACCCACTAAAAAGTGATAAGTATAATTTCTTACAGCCTGTGATTGATGCTGTTAATGCAGATGATTTACCAAAGGCGGTTGACCATACTTGGGATATTACTCATATCCTAGTAGGAGAAGCACAAGGAGAAAAGATTTGGAATGATGGTGAAAAGTCCGTTATTGCAAGCACAATCCTTGCTGTTGTATGCGAAAATAAGGATAACCCTGAATATCAGAATTTAACCAATGTATATAAGTTTATTAGTGAGATGTGTACCATGACCGACAAAGAGCCACCAATTACAAGATACTTGGAAACGCTTAGTGACGATCACCCAGCGAAAACGCTTATGGGTATTGCAAATGTTGCCCCACCTCGTACTCGTGGTTCATTCTATACTTCGGCACTTATGACTTTAAACTTATTTACTAATCCGCTTATTTATGATGTTACGTGTAAATCAAGCTTTAATCCAAGTGAAATTGGCAAAAGAAAAGTTGCATTATTTATTGCACTCCCTGATGAAAAGGAAACGTATTACAAGCTTGCTAGTTTATTCGTAGTTCAGCAGTATCAAATGTTGGTAAACCTTGCTGATAGTAATGGTGGAAAGCTAAAAAAGCGAGTTAATTTCTTGCTTGATGAATATGGAAACTTCGTTAAAATGCCACGCTTTACAACGATGATAACTGTTAGTGGCGGTCGTGGTATGAGATTCAATCTGTTTGTTCAGTCACTTTCACAGATTGAAGAAAAGTACGGAAAAGAAGCAAGCCAAACAATTAAGGGTAATTGTCATTACTGGATATATCTTAGAACTGACGATCCTAATACACTAGAAGAAATATCAAAGAAGCTTGGAAACTATACCGTTTCAACCAATGGAAAATCCAGCTCATACAGCCATCATTCAAGCGGTAGTTCTTCTGTGAATATCAGCCTTACAGGGCGACCGATACTCACTCCTGATGAGGTTAGAATGATTGCACGACCTCATAGTCTTGTCACTTCTGATTATTACCCAGCTATGTTTAATGCACCTGATCTATCAGGCTATATGTTCAATAAAATGTTTGGTCTTGGAGATAAAGAGCACAATAGAAAACTTGTTATGAAACGAGAAGAAAATAGAACGTCAAGGAGTAAACCTAGCGATATGGAACTTTGGGGAATTTGGCATAAATTCAAAATAGCAAAGCCTATACGAAGAAAAAGAAAAGTAGATAAAGCATCCGATTTAGATTAAGAGCGAAAGCTCTTTTTTTATATAATAAACTAATTTAATGGAGGAAAAAGAAATGAAGAAGCAAATTATGAAGATGAATAAAAAGGTCAAAGGGTTATACCTAAAGGTATCAGCATGGATTACAGGAGTGGTTATTTTATTAACCGTTCCAAAAGTCGCATTTGCTGATGATGTAGGTAGTAGTGTTCTTGCAACAGGAACAAAAGCTTTGGTTTCTGACCTTACAATATGGCTTATGATTCTAGCACCAACCGTTACTGTACTGCTCGTTGTTTACTATTTAATTAGGAAATCTGCGAGCGATGAGATGGATTCCAAGAAGTGGAATAGTCGAATTACCGTTGCTCTTATCTCTTGTATTGGGGCGGTGCTTGCTAGTGTTATTGTTAATCTTTTGATTGGGTATTATCAGTAAAAGACATTTAATTCAAATTGGTTAAATGGTATACTAACTCAAGAGCATTACAACTATTAAAGTGAACAGCGGAGGAATAATGAGTATTACTTTTAGTAGATCGTTAGAATATAGTGATTTTGATAAAACTGCTAACACTTCAATTCAAAAAGAATCTTATATACAATTTGACAAAGCGATAAATAAGCAAATTGATTTTCTAGTATCGCTTGCAGGTCTTTTTGATTATAATGGAAAAACTATAGTGTTTGTACAAAATGGAAAAACATTTCTTATTGGTAGTCAGCTAATAGAATCATCATATCGAACTTTAAATAGTGTGAGAAATTGTTGTAAATATGGAAATTTTAGCGATGCTGATGTTTTGATTAGAAAATATCGAGATGATTTCTTGCTATATATTCTTATTATAGTAGTTAATAATCACGATGCGGATAGTGGAATAGATCCTGAAAAATTGGAACACTTCAAAGCAACTCTAATAGCCTGGCGATCGAACGGGCTTGACAAGTTTAAACGGCATAGGAATGTATTATGCTTTGAGAACTATATGAAAACAATAAAAAAATCAAAGCAAATAAGAGATATTATTGAACAATGTAATTTAAAAGACACATGGTCAAGTATTGGAAAACAATTAAATGACTCTACTCACAATAATGGATATAAATATACAATGAATAATCTTGTAATGCCAAA
>JMSV01000104.1_pt1 | contig 12543 bp, 8 predicted proteins | sample 179021 | NCBI WGS metagenome assembly JMSV01 (sample SAMN02769581, study PRJNA246767) | bioreactor metagenome | isolation source: Culture-2 Bioreactor Bmz derived from microbial biomass from the upper 2 cm... | place: Germany: Bremen | collected day 87 after inoculation | reverse complement strand
ATACATTATAGCTTTATAAATTGGTATACTATTAATAGATAAAAAAGGGAGGATGAGAATGAGGAATATATTATTTTTAGCCATAAGTCTATTCATGTGTATGTCAATGGTGAGTTTTTCTTATGGTGATGTAGATGTATTAGAAGTTTATACCGGTGAGCGGGTCAATATTAAAAATTACATAATAAGGAATCATCCAGATTTTATATTCAATGATGAAGTGAGTATTCAGAATTTAAATGCCAGTGTTCTAGAAATAGATAGTTACTATAATCTTTTTCCTAAAAACATAGGTGAAGGTCTGATTGTTCTTTCAAATGGAGATGAGTCAGTATCGATGAGGGTGTTAGTAGTGTCTCCAGTTGAATCTATTAGTTTAGATTATAAGTATACATCGTTACTACTTGGCGAAGCCTACCCATTAGATGTCCAAATAGAACTAAAGAAAGATGCTATAAATGCAAAGGCCCCGTCCTTAATCTGGAAAAGTTCTAAGCCTAAAGTTGCCAGTGTTGTTAACGGAAATATAGTTGTTACAAAATTTGTTGGAAATACAATATTGACAGCAGTGACAGAGAGTGGCGATGAAGTACTTAAGCTAGAAGTCACTGTTTTGGGACATGATCACAAGTTAAGGGTTGCTAATGAAAATATAATCCGAACTTTAAATGTTGGAGAAGAGTTAGCCCTAGACGCCTATTTAGGCACTAAAGATGTTACAAAAACTGTAGAGTGGGTAAGCTTGACCCCCCATGTAATAGAGATTAAATCACCAGGACTTATTAAAGCCGTAGGTGAAGGTAGGGGGAAAATTCAAGCCATTACTTCAACTGGAAATAAGGCTGTATATGAACTTTCGGCTTATTCAATGATTGATCGTGTGGAACTTAATCATTCAAAATTTATTTTTAGAGGTGTTGGACAGACTGAACAGCTTATGTTTAATCTATTTCCTGTGGATAAAAGGTACCCACCAATTTTAAATGGTTTTAGATATGTTTCATCTAATCCAAAAGTTGTCAGTGTAAGTGAAACGGGATTAATAAGAGCTGAGGGACCTGGTATAACTTTAGTGTCAGTGATTTTTGATGATAGTCAAAAGAGAGCCGTTTGCTCTGTAGAGGTATTAAGCGAAGAAACTTTTTTAACATCTAACTATACAGCATTAAAGGATATTGTATTAGAACCTTATGAGGGTACAGCTTTGATAGGTGAGAAAATTCCTCTCTCTTATCAATTAATACCTGAAAATGCAAGCGATAAAGACATTAGTTTTAATATTTTAAAGGGAGATAACAGTCAGATTGAGAAAATTGATCAGACATATTATTTTATACCTAAAAAAAGAGGTCTTATTAAAGTTACTATAAGCGGGGCAGACGATAATGATAGTCAAATTTCTATTCCTGTGACATCACCTATAAAATCTTTGGATCTGTATCTAGAAAGCCGTAGAATAATAGGTAGTAATGAGGAAAGTATATATGTAGGGGAAATGCCTCAAATAATTACACGTCAATATGCAAAATCTGGTTATTCAACCGAGGCTATTTTTCCATCCTCATTAGTGTATGCTGTGGAAGATGATACAATTGCAGCAATAGTTTCTGAAGGTGGTAAAGAATATTTAAAAGGATTAAAGCGTGGACGTACAGAAATAACAGTAAGTAACCTAGAGGGGTTACACGAAGCTTCTCTCTGGGTAAATGTAGAAGATCCAATTGCTTCTGTATTTACTGATGAAGAAGTGATACTACCAATGGGGACTTACTATAAACCTAGAGTTTCAGCCAACTTAATTAATACGGCTAAAATAGGAAAAGATGGTTATGATGTAAGTTCTATCGCTGAATTAAAGGTGAATCAGATATTTTTAGAAGAAAAATTCATAGATGATGAATTAAATTATGAAGTGGATAAGCTTAAGACATTTGGTCAGCCACCTTATACATTAGAAGTATTAGAAGAAATAACAATTCATGAAAACCGACTTAACTTACTTCAGCAGTATAAAAAAAGTGTTGTAAACCAGTATGTTCTATTAAATGATGTGAAGGCTCTAAAAGATAGAAACAATAGAAATTATAAGTTTTATACGATAAGGGAAGATCAAATTCAATCTAATTATCCAGTTAAATTGAATTTAGAGATTGGTTTTGAGCATTTACCTTATAAAACTCAAAGCGCGATTAGTTGGAAGAATAACTTTACAGATCTAGAGATTTTTAGATTAGCAAATAGATATGATTCCGAACTATTAATTAAAGAATATGGCTTAGAGAATTCACTCAAAGGATTAGATCAATCTGATAAAGTGAGATTGCTGATAGCTTATATGAATAATATTGAACTGTTCCAAGCAATTCCTGATTATGAATTGTTAAATGCTTTTGAAATTGTTTCAAGGGACTCAGTATTATTTGATTATATTAAACCTATTGATAAAGAAGTAACAAAAGCTGATGTATTGTATTTAAGTTATTTGCTTCACAAAAAATATGTAGATAGATCATTACTAATTGAATCTTTAGATAAAGTTTATTATCAGGATATCGTAGATGTAGAGTTAAGTAAACTCATTTCATTAGGTTATGTAGAGCCTAATAGTGAGTCTTACTTCGGGCTAAATGATCAGGTATCAAGTAACATGCTCAATAAAGTTTTAAGGACGGTTATTCCATCCACTATTGTTGAAACTGGAAATATAAATAGGAATTTGACCTATAGAGAGTTGACCGTAATACTTAGTCGTATAATTCAATAAAAAAATAATCATGCAATTATAAAAATGGTATGACCTCTTTTGGTCATACCATTTCTATTATAGTGTTTTAAATTTTAAAACATTAGTTAATCAAGTCTCTTAATAATAAGAGTGTTTGTCTATGTGTTAACGGAACATCAAGATCCGTTGGTAAATTATCAACCGATTTTATGAGGCTAAGGCTTTGCCTAAATTCCTTGTATGTTATATTTGCGTTGACACCAAAATAATCTTTAGATGAAGGTATAACATAACCCATAGCAATAGCTTTTTTTACTGTTTCATTAATAACATCATAATAGACGATGTTATTAAGTTGAAGGGCTGAAAGTGATTTATTACTATTGTCTAAATACATAGCAATAAAGGCAAGTTCTTGTTTTGTTGTTGGAGCTTCTAAGTCATATAATAAACTGTTTGGTAATTGACTAAGTTCTAGTGCTTTAAATACATTTAGTAATTCAATTGATGAAGCCTCATTTTTGAATAAAGATGGATTTGACAAATAGAATATCAAAGAGTCAATTTCAGTTGAAATAGAAAGATCGGCTAAAATTGATTCTAATCCATGCTCAGTTATAAGTGCTTTATAATCCACCCATTTTGAAGTTTTTTGAAATCTCAAAATATTTGGATCATCATTCCAGTACAAAATAGTTTTCGCGGTAGAAGCTGTGTTATCTATGGATAATGTAACAAGAGCCTTACCAGGATAGTGTCCCATAATGTTATTTTTGTTAATTGTGTAATACTGATAAGTGTTAAATTGTCTATCCTTAAGGAAATTATTTGTTACTAAGCAATAATCGTTAACAGCGACTTTGTGTAAGGCAGATAATCTATTAAGACGATCTTCGTGACGAGTTATAGTTGCCTCAACAGTGGCATTATACTTTAGAGTTTTGAAATAATCAATAAGTTGTTTTTCATAAGCTATTTCTTTATCTATATACGTTTTTGTGAAATAAAAATCTTCTACAGCTAAGTTTATTCCACTAGCGATATCAAAATGAACGTTTTCACTGACACTAGATTTTGGTGTAGAGGTTATCCGAGGTGCATATGATATTCCAACTGGAAGTTCAACACTCTTGTCTGTAAAAACTTTTTTAACAGGGGTTAATACATCAATTTTTAAATATTCATCATGCTTATCCTCGATATTAACAACATGTATCGTTGTTGTTCCCTTTTTAAGTGCAGTCAGGAAGTATTTTCCGCTCTCATAATCGAGTTTTAGTATATCAGGATCGTCTACTGTGTACTCTAAAGTGTTAGGATAAACATCAAAGCTAGAATAAAGACCTTGGGTCAAAATCTCTGTAAGAAGTTCAGTTTTCTCACCAATATATAATTTCCGTTCAGTTTTTGTGCCACGTTCTAGAGCCAAATCTAAATTAAGAGAGGCGATTGGTGATATTACTGATACATCGATACTATCTTCGATGGGTTCATCACCATAACTATCAGCAACAATTTTTATTTCTGTGTTGCCTTTTTTTGTTGGGATAAAGAAGTATTGCCCATTGATGAAGTGAATTTGATCAGAACCATTTTTTACATGAAATTTAACATTTCTATTTGTTGCATTTTCAGGCGTAATTTTATAATTCATTAATATCTTTTGACCAATTAGAATTTTACTTGGATATGAATCAAGTGTAATATCCTTAGTTAGTGTATAATCTATAGATGTAGATGCAGGACCTTTAGGAATTTCAATAGTACAGGAGTCTTTTTTTCCACTGTCATAGGTGATGGCGCTTATAAGTGCAATACCTGGACCATTTGCAGTAACGAGACCGTTAGCATCAACACTTGCGATACTAGGATTTGAAGAAGTAAAGTAATAGCCATCTCTAAGAGGTTTAATATCTGGGTCTTTAGCTTGTAATGTTGCATTTAGTTGTATTTGTTCTCCCAGTTTATTTAATGTAACAGAAGAACGATCCAAGTCGATGCTGTCTACCATAGATTTTATAAAAAATGTATAGCGATTCGTTTTACGACTAATAGAAGATGTTGCAGTAATTTCACAAGTCCCTTCCTTAAGTGGTGTAACGAGACCATTGTTATCAATAGATAAAAGGTCAGGGTGTTCTGAGGTCCACTTTATATTATTGGTGACCTCCTTGTCTGCAAAGAAGGCTTTCAATTGACGTTGTTCACCAACCTTTACACTACTATCAATAATTTCAGGTTTTATAATCAAAGGATTTGGATTCCCAATGACTTTTACATCTATTGAAACAGAAGTGGTATTATCAAAAGCAGTTGCTGTGAGAGTTGTCATACCAACACCATACGTATGTATTAAGTTTTGCCCCTTCACACCTGCAATGTTGTTTTTACTGACTTTCCATTTTAAGCGACGGTCATATGAGCCGTTATAATTATCGTCAGATATGATTTCATATTTTAGAGGATAAATTTCACCAGCTAATAAAGTAAGATCAGTTGCGTTAACATTGATAGCTTTAATAGGTGACTTAACTTTAATTGTTATGGGTATTAAGTCACTGCTATCATTAACAATGACAATTATTGATTCGCCAACAGATAATGCTTTTAAGTTAAAATTACCATCAATTTCAACAACTTTAGAATTTGCATTTTGAAAATTTGTATCTTCCGACAAATTAATATCCAGAGAATGTTCATGAACATAAGCTTTTAAATTTATCGTATCACCTATATAAAGAGATAAAGATATTTTTTCTTCATCAGAAAAAACAGATATAGAGATACATAAAATAAATATTGTGATGAAAAAAAGTGTTTTTTTAAACATTGAAAGCCCTCCTAATTCTTCTATTGTATTCATTATATCAATTTTTTAGATATAAAAAAAGCATCTATAGGGCATAGATGCTTAAATCTATAAGATTTCTACTTAAAATCCATTTTTATAGGTGCGCTATTTAATTCAATGAAATTGTTAAAAGTTTTTATAGCTTTATAGGCGTTCAATCGTTCATCGAAATAAGTGTTTAGAGCGCTATCATAATTTTGTCTGCTCTGAATGTTTTCTAAGTCACTAATCATTTGGTTGTTATATTTGATTTTAGAGATGTTAAAATCATTTTGAGCAATTGTTAAAGTAAGATTAGCTGATTTGAATATATTTTCAGCAGTAATGGTATCATTATACTTTGTTCTAAGCTGGTATTCTAATTCTAACTTCATATCTTCAATTTTTTCTTTTGTTTCTTCAATTGAGATATCTAAATTCTCTAGGGTTGCATAATAAGCAGAATTACCTGAATAACGACCATTTAAGACACGATCCATTTCCAATCTTTCTAACTCAAGTGTAAGCGCAGTCATTTGATAGCTATTAACCAATAAAGTTTCTAAAGTTTCATCAAAAGAATCCATTTTATACTCTGGCAATGGAATATCTATTTCATTAAGTAATATTTCCGTGTTAATAGGTTGAGAAATCATTTGGTTAAAAGTATTTTTAGCGGCTTCAAATTTATTATTAGCTTGTAATTGATTGACAAAGCTATCATTATAGGATTTTTCGAATTTCAATAAATCAATGTCAGAAATTTTACCCAGTTGATGTTCTAACTTCTTTGTTTCATATGTTGTTTTTGTTAGATTAAATGCTTCGACTGCATTATTTAGAGATTTCTCTGCATTCATATAACCGTAATAATTAGACTCACCTACAAGTAGAATATCATTCTTTTTATTTTGTTGTTCGACATATTTGTCGTGATATTCTTTCCCCTCTTTTAAGTGATTGTAAAGTTTTATTTGAGAAGCTTGTAGCCTATCAGCTGCAGTCTTATAGTTATCGTCATATTCTTTCCAAGACATTTCTTTAACGGTACTTCTCGCTCGTAAAGCTAAAATATAGTCATCGTATTCGTCTTCTAAATCATCATTTATTTTACTAAGATCGTAGTTATCTGCCTCTATATTTTTCAAATAATTGTATTTGGTATAGTTAACTGTATCTGCATAGGCAATTGATGTAGATGAAGCGATAATCGCACCAACAACAAGCAATGATAAAATTTGTTTTTTCATAGTCAATGTTCCTCCTAAAGAATCAAGTGTTAGTATTTAACACCATAGTTAATTAATAATTTAAAGTTTTCAACACCTGTATTGTAGGCTCTTGTTTTTTGATCGGCATCCATAAGTGCACTGGCATATTCCAGTTTTAATTGGTCGAGTTGTAATTGAGTAACCTGACCAAGTTTAAATGATTGAATGCCACTATTTAACTGAGATTCAGCAAGCTTTAATGCGTCATCATTATGAGAAACTTGCTTTTTCTTCAATAATAGATCATTGTATGCGTAGACAATGTTTGACTCGATAAGTAGTTGTTTGTTCAAACGCTCTTTTTCAAATTATCAATTACTTCTTGTTGATCTACTTTTTCTTGGTAATAAATTGGTTTAGTAAAATCCTTGTCTTTATCCATATCGTCTAAATACTTGTTCATAACTTCAAAATTCTTTTCGTTATAGTTGAGATTTGCACTTAAATTGACGTAATCCATGTTATTTACATATGCAGTTTCGTAATAAGTTGTTGGTGTATTAAGTTCGTACTCGTCATTATTAAATGTTGTTGTTAAATTGAGAGTCGTCGCTAAAGGGATTTCACACATTTTTTTTAATTGATAAGCTAAATTATTATATTTAAGTTGCAGATTCTCTGTTTCTAAACGTTTCATTTCAACAGTATGCTGTTGTTTTTCATATTGAACTTTTGAAACTAGCCCCTGATTATAGGAATTTTCCATGTTTTTAAGACCCTCGTCATAGACTGCGAGTAAATCTTTTTGAACATTGAGGCCTTGCTTTAAATCTATTAGGCCAACATATAGTTTTATAACGCCAGATTCTGTTCCACGAACTGCTGCAATTAGCCCCTGTTCATAACGGGTATTAATAAGTTCAACAGAGTTTTGGAGCATGGCTTCATTTTTCTTGAATTTTTCAAACTTGGATTCTTTTGTCAGTGAAGGGTTGTCGCCAAAAGCGCTGTAGAGGCCAACGAACTCGGCTTCTTCTGTTAAACTCTTAACTGTAGATTCTTGACCTGCCATAGTAGCATCAATAATTTTCTTTTGTAGAAGGGCTAACTCTTTGTTTAAATCATTTTTTGATTGACCAATATATTTATACCAAGGATGCACGCCCTTAGTTTCATGGTCTTCGTCTACGACCCCGTTATAAATTTCTATATAGTCGTAATAAGTTTCTAAAGCACCCTCTAACTGATAACTGTTTTGAATATTTTTACGAATGGTGTCTTGCGTTGTAAAGGCTTGGTTTTCAATACCTCTAATCGTTTCACTATGCTCTTTTGATAATGTAATGGCTTCTTCTAAATTAAGTGATTTTGTCGTTGCAAAATCGACTGGTGTCGTTATGAAAAAGGCAGACATTAAAAAAATCGAAAGTGTTATTTTTAATCGTTTCATTTAGTCACTTCCTAACTTTTGTACTTGGCGGTTTACTCTTTTACCATTATAGTATATAGCAATAATTTAAACAAAGTGTGAAGTAATTCTTAATTATTTCTTAAACATTATCACTTAATTAGATCTTTAAAAGTTAAAATCTGAATCAGAGAGTCTTTTAATCATTTTGTTATTTTCCCAGAGTCCTTTTTTATAGCTACCATCAATATAGGCTTTGCCTTTTCCATTTCTAAAGCCGTTTGACCAGTAGCCCTCATATTTGTTGTCTTTATCAATATAAAGAAGACCAAAGCCTTCTCGAATGCCGTACTCATAGTTTCCTTTAAAATAGGAGCTATCAGGATATAACATCTTCCCGTCACCATGTATGAACCCTTTTGAAAAGGATCCTGTATAGATATTGCCATTTTCCAGAACTAGGGTTCCTTCGCCTTCGTAGAGACCATTTTCCCAGTGGCCTTCGTATTTTCCACCTTCTTTTATATATTGAGTACCCTGGCCGTGAGGTTTGTCATTTTGTAAATTACCAATATAGAGATTACCTTCTTTATCATAGAATGTATCGGATGTCGATAAGTTATCAGATAAAGTGATGGTGTTTTCGTCTATAGTAGATTTTAAACCAGAAACAGTTGATATATCAGAAAGGTTGATATATATTTCACCATTGTGGATAAGGGCTTCAGTAGACAGTTTATTGTGGTTATAATTTAGTGAATATTTACTGTTAAGTATACTCGTATTGTTGCTGAATGCTATAGATGTGTATAAAAATCCAATGAGCAGAGCGCTACCTAATTTTTTTTTCATAGAAAGGGTCATAGTTACCTCCATATTTCATTTAGTATTTTCTATAGAAATAGTATATCAAAGTGTTATTGAAAAAAATAGAAATGGTGTATCTTTTGTTGCACAATATAAAAAAAATTCCAATTAAAAAATTAAAGATTATAGATTTCGAAATAGAGGGTGATACTTTAAAATAGAAAAAGATTATGAGTTTTATGATGAACGAATTTTGAACTAAAGATAAAAATAGTATACTTAAGTTGAAGACAGTAATAGATATTGATAAAGTAAAATTACATCATTATTAAATATCTCGTGGAATAATAGGATTCCATGAGATATTTTTGTATAATAAATTATAAGATACATAAAATTATAGAATGCAGGTGATTTAATGAAACGCTTAAATTTATTATTAATAACGATACTAGTTATGACAACGCTATTAGGGAGTTTTTCTTTTTCAGCGGTAACAACTCAGCAAGAACAAGCTGAAGTTTTGAATACCATAAAAATATTAAATGGAAATGAAAACGGTTATAATTTATCAGGAAAACTACGTAGAAGTGAAGCAGCAGCTTTAATTGTACGTATGATGGGAGAAGAATCAAAGGTACTTAGTAATAAAAGTGCTTATATCGTGACTTCTTTTAATGATGTTAAGTCATCAGATTGGTTTGCTCCTTATGTAGGATATTGTTATAAAAACGGTATAATTTTAGGATTTCCAGATGGAACGTTCAAACCAAATGACTACATAAGTGAAAAATCATTTGCTCAACTTGTTCTAGGGGTTATGGGCTACAAGTCAGGTACTGATTTTACATGGGATACAGTGAAACGATATATGTATGACAAAGAGCTTGTGACGGATGTTATTTATACTGTAAGTACAGACGATAATGTCAATTATACTCGTGGTGAGTCCGTGTCATTGCTATATAGCAGTTTAACTAAGAAGAGAAAAGATAGTGATAAAACGGTATGTGATATTTTAATTGACAATAATGTGACAAATCAATCAACAGCTAAGAAGTATGGCCTAATAAAATTTGATGAGGAAATGACTACAATTGAGAAAGTATCGGTAATTGATGTTGATACAATTGAAGTTGATATGAGTGAAAAAGTAATTGTCGATGCAACAGATATTGAAATTTATGCCAATGGTGCTTTAATCGCAATAACAGATTTTAAAACACAGGGCGATACTTTAAAAATTGAAGTAAATGATGAACTTTACGATGAGAGAAGTTTTGAATTAAAGATTGCTAAAATATACGACGAGGAAGATAATATGGTAGAAGGTCTTCATAAGCCTTTTACTGGAATGGAACGACCAGAAATTGAATCAAAGTTATTTAAAATTAGTAAAATTAAACCAGTATCACCAGAAATGTTGGAAATATACTTCACTCAACCGATTGATGATGCAGCTGAACAAGTGCTATTATATGAAGTGTATAGAAATGGAGCCCTTTATTTTGAAGGGAGTTATAAGAATCTTGAAATAGCAATGAATTCAACTGTTGATAATGGAATCATATTTATTTCTAAGCAATATAAGTTTGAAGACAATAATAAGTACGAAGTTAGAATTAAAAGTGATTTAAAGAGCAAATATGGTTCTTATTTAAATGATGGTAATGGCGATGCTTATGAATTCTATGGTTCGGCAATTAAAGTAGGTTCGTTCGAAGTTAAGCGGGCTGAATTTGTTGACACGGATAATATCATTGTGGTTTATTCAGATTTAGTGGATAAAGATTCAGCCACTGATAAAAGCAACTATTATTTATTAGATGAAGATAATAAAAAAATTACAGTTAACACAGTTTATATGGACGAGTATGATGAGGACGATAAATATAAAAAAGTTATTTTAAAAACTCAAGACTTGAAAGATTATCATGAATACCGTCTTTTTATTGATGATGTAGAAAATATTTTTAAAACGTTACAAATAGAAAATTATGAAGAAGATCTTGGCGAAGGTATGAAAAATGATGAAGAAATTGATTTAGAAGACATAGAAATTATTAACCGTGGTTTAATTCAGTTAAAATTTGATTTACCATTAGATGACGATTCTGAAAAAGCTTCTATTTCTATAGATGGTGGAGTAAAAGTTAGTAAGAAAATTGTTGATCCTGAGAATCCAAGAATATTAAATGTCTATTTAAGTAAAAGTAGGTATCTTAAGGAAGACAAAGAATATAAAATTACAATTTCAAAGAAGGATATCATCAATATTTATGGAAATACCCATGAAGAAGAAATTATTGAGGAATTTGACGGTGTATCTGCTATTAGAGAGGAAATTGTGATTCAAGATGCGCATTTTATTTCAGATAGTCAAATTCTCATTGAGTTTTCAGATTATGTGAAAGAATCTTCTGTAGACAAGGAAAGTAATTATTCATTTGAGTACAATATAAATGGAAGCGATAAAATTTTATTTCCTGGGGAAATTGAAGTAGTGGATGAAAAAACAGTGATTGTCACTTTTGATTATTTTTTACAAGATGGGAAATTATACGTAGAAGTGAATAATGTTTATGATATTGCTGGTCAATATCAGTATGATGATTTGAAAGAGAAAGTTGAATTTTTAGAGAACTAAGTATGATGGGATTACATTTTTGAAATGTAGTCCCATTTTAATATCTTTTTAATAGAGAAATTTCCAAAAATTACGTATACTGTAAAGTAGTGTATAATCAATAGAATTCATAAAAGACGTGAAATTAGATGAAACGTATAATCTGTATTGTACTTATGACGGTATTAGTTACGATGTGTGTAAATTCTATAGGATTTGCAGAGGATAAATTTGAATTAACACTGTATGTTGGAGAAGTAATAGACTTAGATTCTTTTTTGATTGAAAATCAAGTGTTGTCCTCTGAAGAGAATATGACCAAACGTCTCTAATTCACTTACTCTTGAGCTTTGGTTAACCTATAAGATTCATCATTCGTTTTAAGTATGTGTGCATTAAAAGTGAGTCTATCAATCAATGTACTTGTTATCGTAGTATTTGGAAAGAAATCTACCAACTTGGAGAACTGCAGATTCGTAGAAAAAGTTATACTTCCTCTTTCGAAGCATTCTGATATCACTTGGATTAATAACTCTGATTGACTGTGGTTAAATGATAAATTAGGAGTTGTTTTAAATGATTTTAACGTAAATATGTATTGCTAGAAATAATTGTGTTTCATTCTGGATAAAAAAAATATATAATGATAGATGGTTAAAATATTAATAGAGGTGAAATAATGAAAAATAGCACTTTAAATAATAAGAAAAATAATTTTCTCGACTCTATTGGATACTATATAATGTATCTTTTAATAGGTATTGTACCACATATCTATCGCTATATGACTTTTACAGTTGCGGAAAGTGAGAGTCGATATTTTAAAAACGATATGTATGCAGATTTATATATGTTAGCTAAAAGTAAATTAGTATTGGTTCTAACTATTTTACTAGTAGTGGTATTTATTAGTCAGTTAATAAATAATTGTTTAAC
>JMSV01000103.1_pt1 | contig 12645 bp, 11 predicted proteins | sample 179021 | NCBI WGS metagenome assembly JMSV01 (sample SAMN02769581, study PRJNA246767) | bioreactor metagenome | isolation source: Culture-2 Bioreactor Bmz derived from microbial biomass from the upper 2 cm... | place: Germany: Bremen | collected day 87 after inoculation | reverse complement strand
AATATTAGGAAGTCAAATTGGCAATATCTGAGTTGACAAAAGTCAGAAGTGACTATAAAATCTAACTAGACACGCTTTTGAAACATCGTTCTGATTTTAAAAGTTTCTATGCTTTGCACTTATCTATTTATAGATCATTTGTTTATTCCGAGCAAAAATACCTAAAGGACTCCTATGGTATTAAGCCTGGTGACAATGTCATACAGATGACAGGAGCACCACAAGGTTATTCAAGGAAACTAGATAGCCCTCCGAAAGTGAAAAGGGATAGACTGCAAAGTATAAACAAAATAGAGTAAAGCATGCTATACTATTAATCGACGACTGCATTACCATCTATAAGGGTAAGAGGTCGTTTTATTTTTTGTTTACTTTTAATAATAGAACAGGGTTATATTTCCAATCTTGCAATTTCTTTTAAATAAAATTGCAAAAAAGCGTCAAATAAAAAAACTTATTAGGACCTATAAATTCTAAAAAATATACGTAAATGTGATGAATACGGGGTTTGAACGAGGAAAACGTTATTTTAGTTACGAAAATGAAACTATTGACAGGTGTTAAATATGATGATAATCTCAAAATAGAACGACGTTTCAAAATGAATTACGTGAATAAAATAAGAGTTGGGGGGAAGAATAGTAGGTTAGGTTAAACTGGTATTATTATTTTTACTTTGTGATTTCGGGTCACAATTGTTTATTGAGGAAAAGTGAGTAAAGGGGTTTTGTAATGAGTAATGACAAAAAAGTCAAAGAATTCAAGAAGCCAAGTTTCGGATTATCTGTAGCGGCTTTAGGATCAGTTGTATTAAGTTTATTCTTTTGTATCATGGTTTTCAAAACTGTGTCGATTCAGGCCGGTTTATTATTAGGTATCTTCTTCTTAACATTAATTTCAAGAGCTTTAGGGTACAGATTTGAAGACTTAATGAAGTTTATGGCAGAAAGTATTGGAGAAGCAGCATTTGGACTTTGGTTCTTTATTGCTATCGGTGCTATCATCGGTGCTTGGATGGCTGCAGGTACAGTTCCAGCGATTATCTACTACGGATTAGGAATTATCTCTCCAAAGGTATTCTTACCAGCTGGTCTTTTATTATGTTCTATCACAGCATTATGTACAGGTACTTCTTGGGGAACTATCGGTACAGTAGGTATTGCATTAGTAGGTATTGGTCAAGGTCTTGGTATTCCATTACCGATGACAGCTGCTATGGTCGTATCAGGTGCAGCATTTGGTGACAAGATGTCTCCAGTATCAGATACACCAAACTTAACATCTATGACTGCTGGCGCGGATCTTTATGATTCGATCAAAGCATTCGTTCAAACAATGACACCAGCGTACATCATTTCATTAGTTATGTTCACAATCTTAGGACTTAAGTATGGTAGTGGTGCAGCAAACTTAGCAGTTATCGAAGAAACAAGAAGCGTATTAGCTGCAAACTTTAACTTAAACCCAATCGTTATTTTACCAATCGTAATTTTATTAATATTAAACATCAAAAGATTCCCATCATTACCAGCGATGACAATTGCAGTAATCTCAGGATTATTAGTAGCAATTTTATTCCAAGGTATGAGTATTCCTGCAGCTATCGAAATCATTAACTCTGGATTCTCAATTGAAACTGGTTCTTCTTATGTAGATCCAATTCTTAACCGTGGTGGACTTCAAAGAATGCTTTGGACGTTCTCAGTAGCGTTTATGGCAATCTCAATGGGTGGTATCTTAAACAAAGTTGGTTACATGGAAGCGCTTATCACTGACCTTATTAAGAGAGCGAAATCAGTTGGTTCATTATCTTTAATCGTAATGTCTACATCTATGATTTCTTCTGCAGCGTTTGGTGAAGCATACCTTTCATTCATCTTAAACGGTACACTTTACAGAAAAGAATTTGACAAGAGAGGCTTAAATAGAGCAATGCTTGCACGTTTAGTTTCTGAAGGTGGATTAATGATGACACCACTTATGCCTTGGACAACATTCGGTGCATTTACAGCTACGACGTTAGGTGTATCTGGATTTGAATTTGGACCATACGCATTCCTTAACTACTTATGTCCAATCATCTCAGTAGCGATGTCTTACATGGGTATTGCAGTAGTTTGGAACAACAAAGCAAATAAAGGAAAGAAGAGATTTGCAGATATCGATCTTTCTAACGAACCAACATTTGCAGATTAATTAAATGTATTTAATATGGGTCCATTACTTCTAAAATGCACTTTAATTTTAGCAGTAGAAGTAGTGGGCTCATCCATTATGTTTTAAGTTTAGAAGGTGAAGAATGAGAGTCGTAATAATTGGAAATAGTGCTGCTGGTTTAGCTGCAGCAAAAACTTTCAGAAAATATGATAAAAATAGTGAGTTAGTAATTATCTCAAAAGAAAAGGGTTTACCTTATTCAAGGGTTCTTTTACCTTATGTATTAAGAGGGAAACTTAAGTACGATAATATTTTTATCAAGGGTGAATCGTATTACTCGGATAACAACATTCAATACGTTGAAAAAGAAGTTACGTCGATTGATACAAAAGCAAAAGAAGTAGTACTAGGTGAAGAAAGAATGAGTTTTGATAAATTACTTATCGCAACTGGCGCTCAAGCTGTTGCCCCACCTATTGAAGGCATCAAACAAGAAGGTGTTTACCACATGTGGACTAAGAGTGATTTAGACGCTTTAGGCCCATTATTTGACACAAAGAAAAGCGTTGTTGTTATTGGTTCAGGATTTGTTGCACTTCAAGCTGCCTGGTCTGCTCGTTACAGGGGACTAGATGTTAAAGTTATTGAAATTGCTGACAGAGTAATGCCAAGTGTATTAGATGTAGCTGGTGGAGAATTAATCGCAGATAAGATTAAGGAAAGCGGCGTAGAGCTATTTACAGAAACAGTAACCCAAAAAATTGAAAAAACTGAGGATGGCAAATTCGTCATTCATCTTAAAGATAAAGAAGCAATTACTGCAGACTTCATGATCGTAGGTACAGGTGTTAGATCGAACCTTCAATTTATGGATGATACAGGTATCGAGTATGAAAGAGCAATTTTAGTTGACGAGCACATGCAAACAAATCTTGAGGGTATTTACTCTGCAGGAGACGTTGCAGCTGGTCCAACAACATTTGGTGACAAACACTTAACACATGCCCTATGGCCAACAGCTGTAGAAATGGGTGAAGTAGCAGGTGCAAACTTAGCAGGAAAGAAAATTTCTTACCGCGGTAGTTTAAACATGAACGTTACACAAATGTACAATGTAACAGTTGCATCAATGGGTATCTTCAATGATGACCACATTGATGAATCATATGTATTCGATATGGCTATTTATGACGGTTACATGAAAGTATGTTACAAAGACGGCTTAATTGTGGGTGCATGTCTAGTCGGAGATTCAGACGCAGTAAAATTATTTGGTAAGTTAAGAACAATTATCAGAAAAGGTATCAAAGCAGATTGTGCTCCAGAAAGACTTGAGAGCTTTATGGACATTAAAATATTTAGAGACAGAATATAGGGGGAGGTCGAGAGATGAAAGTTATAACTATGGATACCACGAAATGTGTGGGATGTAGAAACTGTGAACTTGCATGTGCATTCGTTAACTCAGAAGAAACATGTGAAAGAAACGCGTCAAAGATGAAAGTTAATCATTATATAGAAGAAGAAGTTCTAATTCCAATGACTTGTTTACATTGTGAAGATGCTTGGTGTTTAAATGTATGTCCAGCGGCAGCAATTTCTAGAGACGAAGAAACAAACGCAGTAGTAATCGACGAAGACAAATGTGCAGGCTGTAAGATGTGTATCTTAGCTTGTCCTTACGGAAACATTCACTTCGATGAAGAAAAATTAGTAAGTACAAAGTGTAACCTATGTGAAGGTAACCCAAGATGTGTAGGACATTGTGTTGCAGCAGCACTTAACTTTGAAGAAGCTGAAGCCTTTACTGATAGAAAAGAAAAAAGCTGACATGAAATTAACTGAAACGTTCAAGCGTACGTGTAAATAAGGAGAGTAGCATAATGGGAGAAAGAAAAGTAGTAAAAACGACCTGTAGAATGTGCGGAACCTTATGTGGTATCGATGCACATATCGAAGATAACAAAGTAGTTCATATTGAAGGAAATAAAGACAGTGTTTTAAACAAGGGTAGAATCTGTATCAAAGGATCATCTGCTGTAACTTGGTTAAACCACCCAGATAGAATTTACAAGCCACTTAAGAAAGTAAACGGCGAGTTCGTTGAAATCGAAATGGAACAAGCAATGGACGAAATTGCTGAAAAGCTTACAGGCATCCAAAAAGAACATGGCGATAACGCTATTGGTGTTTGGAAAGGTGAAGGCATTGACTTCGCTCAACAAGAAGAATTAGCAAGAAGATGGATCCATTCAGTGGGTTCACCAAACTACTTCTCAAACGATACACAATGTTTCGCAAGTAGATACTTATCATTCAACTTAGTTTATGGCTGCTGGCCACAAGCGGATTATGATAATTCGAAAATGATTATTAACTGGGGAACAAACGCTCCTATTTCTCACTCTTACTGGATGCAACAAATCAATAACGGTAGAGAAACTGGCGCTACACTAGTCGTAATCGACACTAGATATACTGACATTGCTAGACAAGCAGACATCTTCATCAAGATTAAGCCTGGTACAGATGCAGCATTAGCATGGGGTATCATTAAAGAGATGATCGACAGAGACGAATTAGATCATGAGTTCATTAAGAACTTTACAGTTGGATTCGAAGAATTAAAAGCTTACGCTCAAAGCTACACATACGAAAAAGTAAAAGAAATCACAGGTGTTGATAGCAAATACATCACTCAAATGGTTGATGCAATTGCTAAAGCAAGACCACAAGTTTCTTCTTGGGCTGGTACAGGTCTTGAGCATCAATCTAACGGCGTTAACTCAATCCGTTCGGTTACGATGATCGATGCACTTGTTGGTGCAATTGATAGAAAAGGTGGAATGAAGACGCCATCTGGATTAGCAATGAATGGTTTAACAATCTATGATGAAAAGCCACTTCTTGAATTAGAGCCAATTGGCGCTAAGAAGTACCCAGTACTTTACGAAAGAAGACAAGAATGTCATACATTAATGTTAATGGATCAAATCCTTAGCGGAAAGCCATATGCATTCAAAGGTCTTGTAATGACTGCAGCTAACCCAGTATTAACAAATGCAAACACAAACAAGGTAGAAGCAGCTCTTGAAGCCTTAGACCTTTTAGTAGTAAAAGATTTATTCATGACAGAAACAGCTAAGATGGCAGATTACATCTTACCTGCAGCTTCTTACTTAGAAAGAGAAGAAGTATTCTGTAACTCAGGAAAACAAGCAGCATTCATCACTGGTAAATACATTGATAATGGTCTTCAAACTGAGTACGAAATGTTCAAAGGCCTTGCTGAAAGAATGGGCGCTGGCGAATACTTCCCATGGGCTGACGATCACGAATTAACTGAGTGGTTATTAGAGCCATCTGGATTCACAGTAGCTGATCTTAAGACAAACCCATCAGGATTTATCTTCGGTGAGTACGAGTATGAAAAGCATATTGCTAAGGCAGCAAGAGGCGAAAAGGCATTTAATACACCAACAGGTAAAGTAGAATTATTCTCTGAGTACCTAGTTGAAAAAGGTATCAAAGGCCTTAACGGTGTACCTGAGTACCATACACCAGCTTACCAAGAAAACGATGATCCTGAGTACCCTTACATTATGATCACAGGTGCAAGAGTTCAAAAATTCTTCCACGGTAGATATAGAAACATCGAGCAACTTCGTAAAGCAGATCCACACGGCGCACTTGAGATTCACCCAGAAGATGCAAAAGCATTAGGCATCGTAGATGGAGAAAAAATCAAGATCTCGTCAAGAGTTGGTAGCATCGAAACTTATACAAGAGTTCTTCACGAAAAAGAAATCTTAAGAGGTGCTGTACAACATACACATGGTTATGTGAATGAAAACATTAATAGATTAACTTACGATGACGTAACAGATCCTGTGTCTGGTTTCCCAGCACTTAAATCTGTAATGATCAAGATTGAAAAACTAGGTTAATTATAATAAAACTCAAATAGGAGGCTTATTTCTTGTGACCTATCACTGGAAATAAGTCACTTATTAGTCATTTAAAGGAGAATATTATGGATACTAAAGTAAAAGTATTTTCGGACAGATGTAAAGAATGTGGTCTATGTGTAGTGAACTGTCCTAAAAAAGTAATCAGCTTTGTAGAAGAAATTAATGCAGCTGGTTATAGACCTGTAACAATTGACAACGAAAAATGTATTGCTTGTGGCATTTGTTACATTACTTGCCCTGATGGCGTATACGAAGTGATATAAGGAGGAACTGACATGGGAGAAATGTGGAAAGGGAATCACGCAATAGCTGAAGCAGCAGTAAGAGCTGGTTGTAAGTTTTACGCTGGTTACCCAATAACACCATCTACAGAAATTATGGAATACCTTTCATATAGATTACCTGAACTAGACAGAGCGTTTGTTCAAGCTGAAAGTGAGCTTGCAGGTGTAAATATGATTATCGGTGGCGCGGCTGCTGGATACAGATGTTTAACAGCATCTTCAGGACCAGGAATCTCTCTTAAGCAAGAGGGTATGTCTGTACTTGCTGATGAAGAGTTAGCAGCAGTAGTAATCAACGTTGTAAGATACGGTAACGGTCTTGGAACATTATTCTCTGCACAATGTGATTACCACAGAGAAACAAAGGGTGGCGGTAACGGAGACTATAGAGTAATCGTACTTTGCCCAGGTTCAATTCAAGAAGCAGTTGATCACGTATCATTAGCATACGAATTAGCTGAAAAATATAGAATGGTTACTATGATCATGACTGAAGGTGCATTAGGTCAAATGATGGAGCCAGTAGTAATGCCAGAATTCCAAGAAGTTAAGAGAAACCCTTGGGCACTTGATGGCGCTTACTCATACAAGAAAATCGGTATCTTTGATAGAGATTCTATGAAAGAAGCTGTAGCATTAAATGCTAAGTACGCTGAAGTAAAAGAAAACGAACAAAGATGGGAAGATGAGTCACTAGAATACGCAGATTACGTATTCGTATCTTACGGCTTACCAGGACAATCTACTATCGGCGCTGTAAAGCAATTACAAGCAGAAGGACACAAGGTTGGTTTCATTAGACCAATTACTGCATGGCCTTTCCCTGAAAAAGCATTCGAAAAGATTAACCCAAATGTAAAAGGTTTAATCACAGTAGAAGCAAATGCAACTGGTCAAATGGTTGACGACGTAGCATTATACATCAAGAAAGTACAAAAAGACAGAAACGTACCAGCTTACTGTTTACCGTACGTTTACGGAATTCCAGCAATGAAAGACATCAAGAGCGATTTCGCTAAGGTTGTAGCTGGAGAAATCAAGGAGGTATACTAGGATGGCAGTTAAAAGAAAAGTACCCGCAATTATAGATAAGCCTATGAACTTCTGTCCAGGATGTGGCCATGGTATCGTAGCAAGATTGATTTGTGAATGTCTAGAAGAATTAGGACAAGACAAGAACGTAATTTTCCCAGTTGGTGTTGGATGTTCATCTAACCTAGGTGGTGGATTTACAGCTGACAGATTCCACTGCCCACACGGTAGAGCATCTGCAGTAGCAACAGGTATGAAGCGTGTTTCTCCAGAGAACATTATCGTTGCTTACCAAGGTGACGGAGATGCTTACTCAATCGGTATCGCTGAAACAATGAACGCAGCTTATAGAAATGAAGATATTACTGTAATTACAGTTAACAATACAAACTTCGGTATGACAGGTGGTCAAATGTCATGGACATCTATGCCAGGACAAAAGACAACAACATCACAAACAGGTAGAGATTGTTCTATCACAGGTGCACCAATTAAGTTCCCTGAAATGGTTGCATCACAATTTGACGTAGCTTACGTTGCTAGAGGTAGTGTGCATACACCAGCTGAAATCAACAAGTCAAAGAAATTCATCAAGAAAGCAATTGAAGCTCAAATCAATGGCGAAGGATACTCAATGGTAGAAATCCTTTCACCATGTCCAGTTAACTGGGGTCAAACACCAGTTCAAGCAATGGAAACTATTAAGAACGATATCGTTCCTTACTATCCTATTGGCGAGCTTAAGACGAAGGAGGCAAAATAAATGAAAGAAATCGTATTTGCAGGCTTCGGTGGTCAAGGTGTTTTAACATCAGGATTAATCGTTTCAGAATTAGCAGTTAAAAAAGACATGAAAGTTTCTTGGATGCCATCTTACGGATCAGCGATGCGTGGTGGTACTGCCAACTGTACAGTAAAATACTGTGAAGATAGAATTTACAACCCTTCTCAAGAAGAACCAGATGTGTTATTAGCTATGAACACACCTTCTTTCGAGAAGTTCATCGATATCATGGCCAAAGATGGCGTATGTATCGTAAACAGCGACATGGTTACTTACGATCCTGCAAGAAGACCTGACGTTAAGTTTATCGAAGTACCATGTACTACTTTAGCGGCTGAAATCAATCACCCTAAGGGTGCTAACATTATCATGACTGGTGTAATCGTTAACCAACTTCCTGAGTTCTCAGCTGAAGAAGCGATCGCAGGCATGAATGAAATGTTCGCTAAAAAAGGCAAAGCTAAATTTGCTGAAATGAATACTAAGGCGATGGAAATCGGCTTAAACTTCAAGTAAACAGTTAGATAAAACACCATTTTATTTAATGATATAACCCCAAAGAAGTCCATAAGTGAATGAACTTTAAAAGTAAGTGCACCCTACGAATATACTCCTAAATTGCTAGAACCCGTATATTGTATTCGTGGGGTGTTCTCCTTTTTTGTGGGGGATTTTAATATGTGGTGACGTGCAAATAGGCTAATAATAACTGCTTCGCGCTTCCGAAAATCAGAGATTTTCTAAGGCGCTCATACGTTATTATTAGCCTATTTGCGTATACATATTAAAACACAAAAATGGAACGTGCTCATACACTTGCGTGTGATGAGAAAACCTTTATGCTCATACACTGCGTGTGGTGAGGGGGGAAGCTACTTTGTGCTTCCCGAAAATGCGGTATTCTAATAAAAGTAAGAATAGGCTAATAATAACGCCTTCACACTTCCGAAAATTGAAATTTTCTAAGGCGCGAAGACCTTATTATTAGCCTATTTGTGTATAGATATTAAAATACAAAAATGGAACTTTGCTCATACACTTACGTGTTATGAGATGAGCCCTGTTATACCGTGGATATAGAACATGATGTGTTCTACGATCATGAGGTCTCTGGATTTTTTGTCTGTATAATTTTTTATGATCATTGTTAAACCTGTTAAGAATTGTACTGCCATTATATTGACATAGGCATCATTCCTTTTAGCAGGGTTCATTTCGCCTATATGCTTACGCATATGGTCGCCAATTTCTTTTATTAATTCGCTCTTGTAGGCTTCATATTGTGTGCCCTTACTATGGTCTAAAAGCAATATTAAACCACCACCAAACTCAGGTAAGAAGTTTTCAACGACGGTTAGCATATGTTTTCTTATATGGTTATAATCTATTGGAGTAGGCATAGAACTAGAGTCTTCATTGTGTCCCTGTATAAAATCAGAGAAGAGCTGTAAGTCTTTTTTGACAAGCTCATCAAATAGAGCTTCTTTATTTTTAAAGTAATTATAAAAATTACCCGTTGTTATGCCAGCGGCTTTAACGATTTGTCTTAATGAGGCCTTATCAAAGCCTTTTTCTATAAATTCTATTTCACCATGGATCATGATTTTTTCTTTTACGGAACTCTTTTTTACTTGCATAGGCTCTCCATTAATTTCTAATTGCTTCTATTGATGCATAAACGGCGTTTCTAATGGCTAATTCTCTTTCGCCATTCATCATATCTTCACCCATTTTGTTCATTGTATAGGCAACAATCAAGTCCTTGTCTGCATCTATAAAGGCAAAACTTCCACCTGCGCCAAATCCACCTAAAGCTGTTTGATTTTCTGAAAAATTATGTTGCTTGTTGGGTTTCATGTAACCAAGTGAAAAAGTAAAGCCTTCTTCTTTTAAGATAATATCTTCTAAAGCTTTTCTTGGTGCTTTAGGGTAGTGTGCCAAGAGTTCTTTGGTTTCATTACTTAGGTGAATCTTACTATAGTCATCAAAAAATAAGTTTTCTAAGAGTGATACCAAGCCTCGGGCATTACCGATGCCACCACCTGCTCCAAAGTCAAGTTCCAGCACTTCTTTTAAATTAAAGTTAGCATGATTACTCACAAATCTAGGATTCAGCATGGATTTAAAAGTCACCGTCCACGGCATAAAAAACTGTCTGACGAACTTAAACTTCATACGAGACATGCCCCGTAGTTTTGAAAAGGGGTCAAGTGTTGCAATCTTAGTGAAATCGTAATGATTGTCAATTCCTATTCTAAGGTCGCCATCAATAACAGAAACAAACTCTTCCTTTACAAACTGCTTGACTCTACGCTTTAAAGGATCAATTCTACATAACAAAGCGCTAATATAAAAACCAATCGTCCATGAGTGATAGCCTTGATAGTCACCAGGTGTCCAAGACGGTTTTTGTTGTGCCAGTACTTTGTCTAATTCTTTATAATTGTTCAACAGGTTAAAGTTTAATGGCGTATCAATTACAGCCAAACCTGCTCTATGATTTAATAATTCTTCTATGGTAATATCTTCTTTGTCATTTTGAGCAAATTCAGGCCAGTATTTTGAGACTTTGTCTTTATAATCGAAATAACCTCTACTGTGACAAACAGCTAAACAGGAAGAAGCTACAAGTTTACTAGTTGAGAACATTGGAACGACAGTATCTTCTGTCCATTCTATGTTTTTGTCAAGGTCTTTGTAACCAGCCCAGTGGTTGACGACGATTTCACCTTTATGATAAACACAGATACTCGCACCTAATTCATCTCTATGGGTAAAATTATCTCTAAATCCATCAGAGACCTGTTGAAAGTCTGGATGATTATAACCATTGATTTTTATAGATTCCATGTAAACTCCTTTTCAATAAATTACAAGTGTTATTTATTAGAGTGTACAATAGATTCCTATAAATATCAAGTTTTCTTACTTAGCGCTTGGTATTAATGATGTTTTGTAAGAGCATTTTACAGTTACCGCAGTCACTACCTGCACCCGTAATACTTTGTATTTCTTCGACTGTTGATGCACCGTCTTTAACGACTTTTACGACGTCTGCTACTGTTACCATCTTACAGCCACAGGCCATTGAGACGATTTTTTCGATGTCCTTGATACAGTTACCACAACCTGTTCCTGCACCTGTCATTTCTTGAATGTCTTTTACTGTTCTTGCACCTTGCACCATTGCTTTTCTGATGTCTATATAAGACACTTGCTTACAGTGACAGATGATGCGATTGACTGGAATCAGAACAGCAATAATATAAAGGGTTTCTTCTGTACGAAGGGAATGGATTGAACCAGCTGGGGCGATAAAAGACTCACCTGGTGAAAAGCTGTATTCTTTGTCGTCTACGATACCGATACCATTTCCTTTGATACAGTAAAATATCTCATCTTGTGTTGGATGTTCGTGGGGGTCTACCTTTAGATCCGTTGGGATTCTATAAGTTTTAATTTCCATACCGTCTTCTATGGTCTTGAAGTCTATGCCTTCTTCTAATGCCTTCTCTAACATCATCTCTAACATTTTTGCGTCATCTACTTGATTATTTTCGCTCATTTTATTCTCTCCTTATCTCTCTACAAATCACTTGATTTATGGATTCTCTTTGTTATAGTGTATAGCCCATCAAGATGAATCGGAATGTCATTTTTAATCCATTAACAGTCAAAATGAAACCTAAAGTGCTTAAAATTATAGAATTATACTGATTAGTGGGTTTGGTTTTGACAGTTTTAAGCTAGGGTGATAGGCTATGAGAAAGTAAGGATAGTATAAAAATTCTTTCTAGTGGAGAGTGAGTATATAATGATAGAAAAAATTGAAATCAAAAGGGAAAATAGACGAGGTGCTTTTGAAGTAAGGGAGTTGGAATCCTACACTGCGACTATAGATGCCTCTTATAATGAAAAGGCTTATAGGACCAATTTTTATAGCCTACTATATGTGACAGAAGGCAAAGTTACTAATGAAATAGACTTCATAGAGTATAGCGCTCGTGGAGGTGAACTCCTAGTGATATCCAACAATAGAGTCCACAAATATCTTGAATTTGAAGATGCTAAGGGCTATATTGTCATGTTCACAGAAGGATTTATGTGTGAGTTTTTAAATAGCCTAAGCGATGATGTTAAAGGCTTTTTTAAGCAAAGTCACTTAAACCCTCATATTAAATCCGTAGACCTATACGGCAGTAGCCTAAAGGCTTTATTTAAAGTGCTAATAGAAGTCTACACATTTTCAAACACTGTATTAAATGAAGAGATTATTGCCTCAACACTTAGAACACTGGTGCAAGTCATTGTTAATAGTTTAAAAGAAAAACCAGCAGATAAGAATGTGAAAAATGACTTGTTCGTAGAATTTACAGATTTAGTAGATCGATATATAGATAGAGAAAAAACCGTTGAA
>JMSV01000102.1_pt1 | contig 12716 bp, 9 predicted proteins | sample 179021 | NCBI WGS metagenome assembly JMSV01 (sample SAMN02769581, study PRJNA246767) | bioreactor metagenome | isolation source: Culture-2 Bioreactor Bmz derived from microbial biomass from the upper 2 cm... | place: Germany: Bremen | collected day 87 after inoculation | reverse complement strand
TCCAGCAAGTGCAGTTACGTCACCATCATTTGCCACTTCGAATGGCACATCACCCATCTGCTTTGCAATATCAAAAAAGATACGTTTAACTTTAGATTCAAACAAATCATCTGGAACTTTCATAAACAGCGATGCTGCTTTTACTTCATTATCGATATATATTCCAGCAGCAGAAATTCCAATAGCATCAACTCTTGGCATTTTTGACGCCGCTTTTTTCATAGAGTCCAAAATTCCATCATATTGATACTGTGGATCCTGCGAAAGTTTTGGATGCCATACGACTTCTTCAGAATAAACAGTATCACCGTCAATAACAGCAGAAACTTTACGGTCACTACCACCAGCATCAAATCCAATTCGATATCCATCCAATTTACCCCCTACTGGTGCTGGGTTTTCATTTTGCTTTGGCATATCTTCTAATTTTTTATGTACAACCTCAAACTCTTCACCATAAACACGTTGCATAAAAAGTGCATCAAATTCACGCAAGCCACCCTCGCAATAGGATTTGCTTAAATAATCCGCAATATATTTCGGTCCACTAATATAGACGCGAAATCCACCTTTCATCCAAAGTAGTGTTTTAACCAATCTCTCTATATATATTTTATTATCATCTTCATGCTTATCGCTAAAAACCTTTGTTTCATGTAGCGAAATAAGCCCATTACCTCGCTGTAATGCAACCATCACCGTTTCTGATTTATCTTGCTTCAGCTTTTGTGTATAAGCCTTATTGCACAGTGAAATCGGTCTAAACCCTTCATCATACGGTGGTATAAATTTTGCCTCTATATTAAAGTCAAAAGATTTCATAATTTCTCCTTTATAATACATTCATAATATTGCTATCTTTTTTTAGAATTCTATTTTTGCAACAATCTCACACATATCATTCCATTTTTCTTCCATGCTATAAACCAGTTTAAATTGATTTCTTGCACGCCTTAAATTCTGGTGTGTATCTTGAATTCTAAAATATATATCTCCATTGAGATAATCAGTTAAAAACCGCACACCACATTCAAGTGTCATTAACTTTGCCCCCATTGGCAAAACATCTATCTCATTTGCTTCCAGCACTTTTCCAGCACTTTCTAAGTAACCTTTTGCATATGCACGGAACATATCAAGATCCAATTCGCACTTATCCAAATCGCCCTCATCTTCACTAGCAGTATTTGCACCAAAACGAATCGCATCCCCAAAATCATTGGCTGATAATCCAGGCATCATTGTATCCAAATCAATCACACATATCCCAACATCTGTTTTATCATCAAACAAAACATTGTTAAGCTTTGTATCATTATGTGTAACACGAACAGGCAATTCACCATTATTTTGCATATTGACCAAAGTAGCCGCCTCTTCTTCGCGTTCAAAAACAAATTTAAGCTCAGCACCAACATCTTTCAATCTTGATTTTGGATCCTCTTTCATTGCTCGTCTCAGCTGCTCATATCTCCAAGTTGTATCATGAAACCCAGGAATTGTAACATTTAGCTTTTCGCTCGGGTATTCATTCAATAATGCACCAAAGTTTCCAAAAGCCTTTGCTGATTCATAAAAAAGCTCTGGTGTATCAGGCAGCTGAAAGGTATTCGTTCTCTCAACAAAAAGATAAACACGCCAATATTCATCTTCCTCATCCAAATAATAGTTTTCATCATCAACTGTATGAATAAGGTTTAACACTTCACGGTCAACATCCCCACCATTCGCCTCAACTTCTTTCCTCACATGCTCCGTTACCCCTGCGATGTTTTGCACTACTTCGTCGGGACGTTTAAACACATGTTTGTTGATCTTTTGTAAGATATATCTTGGTCCTTCTTCTTTCATCGTAACAAGATATGTGTCATTGATATGACCATTGCCATAAGGGCTTAATTCTTGTGGCTGTCCAATTACTTGAAAATGATTGATTGCATTTAATGCCTTTTTATTAGTTATCATCACCGCTCTATCTCCTTAACCTTAAAAACCCTCAGGATTATTTTTTTGCCATCTCCAGCTATCTTCACACATTCGATCCAAACCAAGCTCTGCTTTCCATTCCAGCTGCTCAGATGCTTTTTTAGAATCTGCATAGCACTTCGCAACATCGCCACTTCGTCTTTCAGAAAATCTATAAGCAATTTTTTTGCCCGATGCCCGCTCAAACGCTTGAACCATTTCTAATACAGAATATCCATTCCCTGTTCCAAGATTGTAAGTCTGTATACCAGCTTTTTCATCCAACTTATTTAGTGCACATACATGCCCATATGCTAAATCACAAACATGGATATAGTCACGCACACCCGTTCCATCTTTAGTATCATAGTCATTACCAAATATCGATAGCTCCTTCAACTTGCCAGAGGCTACTTGTGAAATATATGGTAGCAAATTATTCGGTATACCCTTTGGATCCTCTCCGATTTGTCCAGATGGATGTGCACCCGCTGGGTTAAAATATCGAAGCAAAGTGATCCGCATTGACGGAGCTGATATCGCATAATCTCTTAATATTTCCTCAATGAAAAGCTTCGTTCTTCCATAAGGATTTGTGGCACTGAGCGGAAAATCTTCGTTGATTGGTACACTCTTAGGCACTCCATATACAGTTGCACTCGAGCTAAAAATCAAACGATCAACATCATGTTTTTCCATGCACTTTAAAAGATTAATTGTCGAAGTTATATTGTTATCATAATACTTCAATGGTTTTTCAACTGATTCACCCACCGCCTTATATCCAGCAAAATGAATAACAGCATCCAAATTGTAATTTTCAAAAAGCCGCTTGACTTCATCAATATTACAAAGGTCACAGAGTTCAAATGCAAAGTCAACCTCTGTTAGACCTCTTAATTTATTTATTACTGCTGGATTACTATTGCTAAAATTATCAGCAATAACTACGCCGTGTCCAGCCTCAATTAATTTTAAACACGTATGGCTGCCAATATAACCCGCGCCACCCGTTACAAGTACATTCATAAATATCACTCCTCAAATTTTGTATATACTCCAAAGTCGATTTCATATGGCGGAGTTTCGTTTTCTTGCACAATTTTTAGAGCCTCTGAAAGCTCAATATTCTGACTTTTCACCAGTTCTTTTGCACGATACTTAAACCAAAGATCAATAATCTGCGTTTCTCCTTCACGCATATATACAAATTCTTTGTTAAACTGCGATTCTAAAAAGCTCCAACGCTGTGTTTCATAAGCTGCAACTGAGACCAAAACTTGTATTTGTTCAAAATTCTTAATTTCTTCCGATAATGACTCAAAGAAATCCCATGCCTTAATATAGTATTCAGCATCAATTAAAACTTTTAGATAATCAATTGCAAATACATGCGATTGATCAAGCCCACCATTATTGATTGATTTACGTGTCAACTTAACAGCTTTTTCTTTATCACCTAATTTGCTATAAACCATACCCAAAGTACGACTGATAATCGGCGCTGATGAATTTTCCATTGCCCTTTTTAGTGTGTTAATCCCTTCGTCAACATTACCATTTTCATAAGAAGCAATCGCATAATGTAATAATAATTCCGGTGATTCTTCTTTTGATTCATTAATCGCTTTTTGCATAATATCAATCCAACGACTATCACACATATATGACTTAGGCAAACCACCGTTCAAATTTGGCATTGTACCTTTTTCAAGAAGCATTAAAAATGGATACTCTTCCTCGCCTAACATCTTTTCAGAAAACACTAGACCTTGTGGCACAATATCTGGTTCACGTTTCTGCTCCAATGCTCCCCAACCACTACCGCTATGCAAAACTTCATTAATTGATGCATTTTCACATGCTTGAAACTTAGAATGCATTTTTAATAGATGTTTTTCTGATATGCATTTTTCAATTTGATCATATGTATATCCACAAGCAACATCGTAATCATCTGCATGCGTCTTGTCTGAATCCATGTCAAATCCACCGAACGCTTGTGTAAAACACACATTGCCCTTGGCCGGCATGTCACCACCATGGCACTGAGTCGGATAAATACCAGATTGTATTTCCGTATAAAATGGCGCTCCCTCTTGCGCCAAGAAGTTTTGCCAATGCTGTCCTCCAGCTTTATTACTCCAACAAAACATCTTTCTATACGGCATTTCACATGTCGAACGCTCAAAGAATGCACTGCCATCATTGTATGCTGAAGCCTCCCAAGTTTGACAAAGCTTGTGTTTGTTTTGATAAAAATATTCCATACTAAACGGACAGTTTTCAGGGTAACTGACATCAATACCATCTACTGCTTTTGGCTTTGGCATACGCTCATTCAAGAACAAATCATAGCTACCACCATTAGGAAGGTTCAGTATGATTTCGCTATTTCCAGAAAGAACACGCATATTTCGATTTAGCTCAACTGCTGTGTTAGTCCACCAATATAAAGATGTTGGCTTATCATGAGAGTTGTAAATATTAACATGTGCATATAAATACTTCTCATCTTTGGGCAAGTGAAAATCCACTTTTAGAAACACACCTTTAATACGCTCATACTCATACATGCGTAAAAACTCTTCACCGTTATCATCGCTACAAATAGCAAAGTACATCGGATCACATGTCAATGTTGAGTGTCCATATTGCCCAACATTCCATTCAATCCCACCCGAAAACCATGCCAATCTTGTGCCAATATTACAAAATTGAAACACAGGATTTTTAAATAGCAGTTCTTTTTGGCGTACTTTATCAAAGAGCGAGTATAACCTTCCACCATAATCTGGTAGAAAAACAGCACGCATAAAATCATTTTCCATCACAATAGTTTTTATATCTATTGGTCTTTTATCTCTGCTATACTGATCATATACCGTATACGGCAAAACACGATCCCCCGTGCTATATCCAAGACCAACCTTTTGCTTAGGTTTTAGCCCCTCAGCATTTAGCTTTTTATCCCATTTTGGGTCACGTAAATATGGGAGTGGATTATTTTTTCCTAAATCCACACCGCATATATTCATGCTAGAAATTTTAATGCTCATAATTTATCCCTTTATGCCTCCGCCAGCAATACCAGCGATTATACGCTTATGTAGCGCAAGATATAAAACAAGTGTCGGTAAAAATACAATGATAACTGCTGCAAACATACCAGCCCAGTCGCCTGTATATTTCATCGATTGAATCATTGAAAATAGTCCAACAGCAACAGGTTTTACTTTATCAGCATTCGCAAAAATCAATGAAAGGAAATATTCGTTCCAAATGTTGATAAAACAGAATATACTCAAAGTAACAATCCCTGGTTGTGCTAATGGAAGCATGATCTTCCAAAATGTTTTAGTTGGTGCACATCCATCAATCGCTGCTGCTTCCTCATATGTCGTGGATAGATTTGCGAAAAAGCTCAATAAGAATATAACTGCAAACGGTATATTTACACCCGCGTAAAGAAATATCATCAAAATACGCGTTTTTAAATCACCAGCTAATAAGTCCATACCCGCTATCAGTGAAAAAAGTGGTAATATAATCATAACAACAGGTACACCCATAGCAGCTGCAAATCCGCTTTGAATTACTTTGTTGGCGATAAATTTAAATCTTGATAATACATACGCAGCTGGCGCCGCAATAAGTATTAGCAGGCTTGTCGATATAGTTGCATATACTAGTGAATTCGTAAAGAACACAGACACATTCTGAGACCCCCACGCCTTTACATAGTTTTCAAAGTGAAGCCCCGTCGGAAATGCAAATGTTTTTGCCTGAAAAATATCTCTAGTGGTTGAAAAACTCGCTGCTAACACCCACCCTAATATGACAAAGGTAAATGCTACCCATGCAAATAGAATTATATAGCCAGGAAGTAGTTGCAAATCTTTTTTTAGTTTGTATTTAAGCTCATGATTAAGAGCAGTTTTGTTTGATTTTTTATTCATTTCTACTCCTTGCTTTCTAATATTCCAAGTCATCGTCTTTTAACACTTTGTTAGTTATAACAAAGATGAGTACTACGAAAACTGTAAGCATTACACCGATTGCTGCGCCTAGACCCGCATCACGCTCTGTAATTGCATTACCTGCACCAAATGTCTGTAAGTATAAATAAACCATTGGTGTAATCGTTTGATTATCCGCTGTAACAGTTGAAAACAACTGTGACCAGATAAAGAAACCAGCAGATGTAATCGTCCACATAATAACGTTTGTTTTCAATACACCTTTAATCAATGGTAATGTGACTTTAAAAAACTGCTTTCGCTTGTTTGCACCATCAATCAATGATGCTTCATATAAATCCTTTGGAATTTTATCGATTCCACTTGAAAAGATCAGCATATGATATCCAACCATACCAAAGCAGTACGCAATAGTCAGTGATACAAATTTCATATCTGGTCCTAGCCACTGAATATTAGCAGCAGCTTCCCATCCAACCTTGCTAAAAAATGTTGTAATCAAACCGTAACGATTATTGAAAACATATTGTGACCACATCGTTGCTAGTGCAACTGCACTGATGATATTTGGCATATATATAACCGTTTTGAAAAATCCTTTAAAGCGAATACCGCTGTTTATTATTGCTGCAAACATTAGTGAAATTGTCATTACTCCTATACCCCCAAACAACCATATACGGAAAAGATTCCATAATGATGTTTTAAAAAGGTTCGACTCGAGCAATTTGATATAATTATTTAGCCCAGCAAATTCCCATAATCCTACTTCAGCCGTTATGTGCGGCACACTATTAACGCTCATGATTAGGGTTCTAATGATCGGATAAATAAATATCGCAGCAAACATCAGAATCGCAGGTGTCAAAAACATAATAATCATTGATTTGCTTTTTCTCATATTAAATCCCCTATTCAAAGATGTATACAGCGGCTAAAAATAACCGCCGTATCATATCTTTTATATTAGTTACATTATATATCTTAGTTTGATGCTGCTTCTAAAGTATCTACAAACTCTTGAGCAGTCATTTGACCTGCACATAGCTTTATAAAGTTTTCTTTAATAACAGGTGTCATATCAACATTATTCTCAGCGCTTGCAGCCCATGCATAACGTGTTGTTAGGTCAGACATGATTACTTGAGCATCAAGCAATTGTGCTGGCCACTCTGTGTTTGTTACTTCAGCAGGAATACCAAGCGACTCTTGTGCAAGTTTTAAGTCATATTCGCCTTTTGTTATATATGTGATAAACTCTAATGCTTCTTCTGCTACTTCAGAGTTCTTGTTGATTCCAAAAACCTGAGAACCAAAGTTTGCAGCTTCGATACCGTCTACACCACCTGGAACTGCTGGATAGTTGAAGAATCCCCAGTTAAACTCTGGTCCAGTGATATCACTAACTTCGTTTGGCAACCATGTTCCGTTTATGTACATTGCAGCTTCACCCAAAGCAAGCTCAACGTTTTGACCTTGTGGCCATACGTTAGATGCGATATTTGGTGAGATGTATCCCTTTGAAGCAAGATCTTCATAACGCTTTGCCATTTCTAAAACGCCAGCTTCTTCTGCCCAGTTACCATTTGTAACTACATCAACAACACCGTCTTCTCCAATGTTACGTGCTAAAGCATATCCAAACCATGCTGACATATATGCATCATCACATGTAAGTGGTATATAACCAGCTGCTTTAACTTTTCCACATACATCAAGTAGCTCATCCCATGTTTTTGGTGTAGCTGATACGCCAGCTTCATTTAATATGTCTTTGTTATATGCAAATGCAAATAAGAATGGTTGATAAGGAATACTCTTTAGTGTTCCACCACCAGAATTTCTTGCTGCTGCTATTAGTGCAGGTGTAGCAGTTTCTTCATAACCACTTGCTGCTACTAGATCTTCTAGATCCAACAGATAGTCGCCCCATACACCATTCACACGGTCGATATCTTCACAAAACATATCTATAACCATACCACCATCAAGTGCTGGTTGAAGACCTTCACGGATTCCAGTACGTCCTTTGAACTGTAAGTCAACCACGTTTCCTGTAGCAGCCATATATGCATCCGCTGCTTCTTGAATAACAATACCTTGCTTTTCTGTTGATTCCCACAATGACCAATATACGATTGTCTTTGCATCTTCACCAGCAGATTCTGCTGCTTTTTCAACTTTCTCTTCTGTTGCTTTCTCTGCTGCTGGTGCATCTGCACCACCACAAGACACAAATAGAAGTGCCATAACCAATACAAGTGCGATTACAGGTAGAATTTTTTTCATTAAACGTTCCTCCAATTATATTTTTTATTCGTATCATATATGATTTGATACAAAAAATTTATAAATCGTTAACTGCGGCTTTGCACAGTAATTTTCTTAAAGGTTGTTAATAAATAATCTAGTCTTTTTCTCTATGATATTTTCTATATGCTTTAAATATTATAACAATAATTACTTCAATCTTTTTTTATGATAGTCAAAATGCAAGGATTAAATGCTAAAGCTTATTCCCAAAGCTTTTCACAATATACACCCTTATTTTTTAGTTCCTTTAAAGCTTTTCTAGCGATTGGCATATCATCCTTATATGTAACTCCAAACCATTTTTCATGCGTTTCTAGCACTTTTACACTAGCTTTTTTTTGTTTCAAAAGCTCGTCTACAACAACTGGAATCATATACTCAGCCTTCTTAGGATTGTTTGGCACTTCGGTATCTAAGAATTTTGGAAATTTTGACTCTAACGCTTGTAAAAGGCTACTGTCAAACCCCCACATATTCATCGATGCAATTGTTCCTTTAGGCAAAACAACTTGTTTTCCATCATTCTCATAAACACCGCCATCTTCATGTTTATATATTCCTAAGCATTCGTTGATGTCTGAAAGATATCCATCGCTGTCAATGTCACATATGCCTCTTGCAACCGAACCATGTTCAGTTAGCGTGTTTTCCAAAGGATATCCAACCATTGCAAATGATCCAGTTTTATGTGACTTTACTAGGAAATTATACATGATAGCAAAAGCTTCTTTGCCATAATAATCATCTGCATTAATCGTAGCAAACGGACCTTCAATATTATCTTTGCTACACAGTATCGCATGTGCTGTTCCCCATGGTTTAATACGTCCTTGTGGTAATGCATGAGTATCTGGTAACATGTTTATATCTTGATATACTAAAATAAGTTCTGCTTGTTTAGAGATACGGTTTCCGATAACTTCCATAAAGTCTGCTTCTATCTCTTTTTTTATAATACATACAATGCGCTTAAATCCTGCTTTAATTGCATCATGAACTGAATAATCTATAATCAAGTTTCCATATTCATCTACTGGCTCAATTTGCTTTAAACTACCATAGCGACTGCCCATGCCTGCTGCTAAAATTACAAGAGTTGGTTTCATACTTGATTTCTCCTTTTTACTATATCAGAATTCGTTCACTGTATTTGCTTTTGTTTGAATTGTTTATTGTTTTTAACTGAAAATCATTTGCTTTTCCCAGTTGCAATTTGTATACAACATACGTTACTATTAAAATATAAAGTAATTTTGATTAAAAAAATAGTATTAGTATTTCAAAAAATAGTAATATATTTCACATTTGCGTGTTTTTTAATATTAATTCATAGGAGTTTATCATATTATGGAAGTTGTTTTTGATTTTGACAAACTAAATGTACTTTTGAAGAGCTTTTATGACATTTCAGGTCTTCGTTATTCCGTTCTAGACTCAGAATACAATGTCGTATTTGCTTCCTCAAGTGCTTCAAATTTTTGTGCTCAAATTAACGCAACACCAGATGGACATAAACGATGCATGCAATGCGATGCCCAATCAGCAAAGAATATATCAAAAAATACAAAAAAATGTATTTATCGCTGTCATGCAGGCGTTACTGAGGCCATTATCCCTGTTATTGGTCAAGGTGAGATTGTTGCATATCTTATTTTCGGTCAGATTTTGAGCGATGATATCAGCGTTAACACACAATGGAAAAAGGCTAAAGAGTGTCTTAATTGGTATAATGACGTCGACTCTCTAGAAAATTCTTTTAAAGACCTTACTGTGCTTACAAACCAAAAAATTGATGCTTGTTCAAATTTATTAAGTGCATGCTCTTCTTATATTTGGTTAGAGGGCATGGTAAAAACCTCATCTTTAACTGATATACAGCGTTTATATAATTATATAGGCATAAATTATAAAAACAAAATAACTCTTGATTCAATTTCTGAGAGGCTGTCGATTAGCAAAACCAAACTCTGTATGCTTGCCAAAAAAAATAACACTACGATAATGAATATCATCCGCGATAAACGCATTTCTGCTGCAAAAAACTTACTCGAAAATTCAGATTTAGCTATTTCTGATATAGCTAGCCAAGTCGGTATTGATGATTATAATTATTTTTCAAAAGTCTTTAAATCACTTGAAAAAATCACGCCCCGTAATTACCGTAAACAGTTTAGAAAGAAATCAACGGATGAACTAAAATAAACACTAGCCTATATTTATATGCTTAATTTATAAAATTAATAGCTTGATCACTTTTAATCACATATGCCAATAACTTATAAACATATAAAAAGAGCTTCCGTAGAAACTCTTTTTATTGATAACATAAATCAATTTAATTAAAAAATAACAATTTAAAACTCACCTGTATCATCTAACGGTATTGCATCCTCCAACAATACAATATCATCAGAATCTATACTTTGTTCAGATTTAGTTTCAAGTAAGATACCTTGTCCTTCATCCAGTTTACTTTCCAAATTATCTGGTTCAATATCAGTTTTACTATTGCTTGCCTTACCTTTAACCAGTGCATTCAATGTAGCAACAATGTCACTCAATCTATCAGCTTGATTTTGCATTTCCTGAGCTGATGCGCTAGTTTGCTCCGCTGAAGCAGCATTAGCCTGAACCACTTTTTCCATCTGTCCAATTGCGTGTGTAACTTGGTTTACACCTGTGGACTGTTCCTTAGTTGCAACACTAACTTCACCCATCAACTGATTAACTTTTTCAACTTGTTCCACAATTTCTCCAAGCGATTGACCAACATCATTACTTATCTGCACACCTTGCTCAGATAGTTCAATATTTTTCTCAATTATTTCAGCTGTGTCCTTAGCAGCACTTGCACTCTTTTGTGCTAAATTTCGAACCTCTTCAGCAACAACAGCAAAACCAAGTCCTGCATCTCCAGCCCTAGCAGCCTCAACAGCTGCATTCAATGCTAACATATTGGTTTGAAACGCAATTTCATCAATTACTTTGATAATTTTTGCAATCTCACTACTAGACGTTTTTAGCTCATCCATGGACTTAGTCATCTTACTCATCTTACTGCTACCCTGCTCTGCCGTATTCAACGCACTTTTTGAAAGATCGTTTGCTTGCCTTGCATTTGCTGCAGTTTGCTGAACCATCGAAGCAGTCTCATCCATCGTAGCAGAGGTTTCTTCAATAGATGCCGCCTGTTCTGTTGATCCTTCTGACAACTGATAACTAGATATTGAAAGCTGGGAAGATGTTGCTGATACAGCCTCCGAAGTAGTTGACAGCTCAAGAGCGCTACGTAGAATTTTTTTATTAAGTTTATTTGTGGACAAAACAAAATAAATAATAAATAAACTAAATAGAAGAACGATAATGCCTATATCTATAAGTAATCCTTGACTACTTTCTCGTGCTAATTTATCAATATCAGACGGCTTATAACATGAAATAATTGAATAATCCCAGTTTTCAAAATAAGCAGTTTCGCTTTTCCATTCGTCTTCACTTTTAGCTAATTCTAGTCTTTTATAAATATCTTCATCACTTAGCTCAGATGACCTAGCAACAATTTTGTCATTTGAATCCAGTATTACATAAAAATCATTTTCAAAAACATTTTTCCCAACAATACTGTCACCTATTGCACTTAATTGCTCTAAATGATATCCAACATACCATATACCAATAACATTGCCTCCGACATCTTCCATCGGCTCGTATGCTGTGTAGTATGGACTGCCAAGAATTTCAGCAAATCCATAATATGGCTCACCATTATTAATCGCTTCAACAACTCTCCCATCAGTCGGCATTACAGTTCCAATAGCCCTAGAGCCATCTTCTTTTTTAATATTAGAACTAACACATACATACTCTCCATTTTGGTTTTTAATGTATAATGACGAAAAACCTTCCATATCAACCAGTACCGTATCGACAAGTTTATAATTCCCAATGGCATTCTCATCACCAAACATAAGATTTGGCACAACTTTACCTTGTAGTTTTACTTCTCCTGAATCAGATGAGGGAATTCCTAAATGACTTGCATTTCGTTGTAATGCATTCATTGCAGAATTTACTTGCTTTTCATACATTCCATCTAACATCGTCATTTGATCAAGTATCGATTGTTGGGTTACAGTAATCTGTTCGTGTGCCTGAATGTTACTATCCTCAAATATTGAATTTCTCTCGTAGATATAAATCGATATAACTACCACAAATGCAACCACGTACAAGATTAAAATCATCGCTATAGTACTGCTAAGTATTTTTTTTAAATTCATAATTCCCTCCCAATATATAAAGAATTTCTATACATTTAGCAACATAGAAATTCTTTAGTTTTTAATTAGTGCCCTCCAAATGCTGATAAATTACAAATTCCGTCAATTTTTTTGGTATTATAACACCTTGACAACCATTCGTCCATACTGATTTCACACCAATATCTGCGCTTAATAG
>JMSV01000101.1_pt1 | contig 12863 bp, 9 predicted proteins | sample 179021 | NCBI WGS metagenome assembly JMSV01 (sample SAMN02769581, study PRJNA246767) | bioreactor metagenome | isolation source: Culture-2 Bioreactor Bmz derived from microbial biomass from the upper 2 cm... | place: Germany: Bremen | collected day 87 after inoculation | reverse complement strand
ATCACCATCCATAAGAGGTGCCGTTATTTGCGACTGAATATACATACCTTTTTTCTTGGTTTCAACGGTGTCAGCTGCATGTAGCATAGCCTTTAAGTCATTAATAATCATGACTTCATCTAAATGACCACCTGTTTTGCTATAAATAAAGGATTCCTTAAAGGGAATTTTAAAATCTTTGATATGAGATTCACTAAAGCCTAGATGGGCATGAGCGCTTAAATTCCCATCATTATCAAGCATTAGAATACTGCCGAGTGTTGCACCAGGTAATAATTCAATACATTTTTCTAATATATATTGGAAGCCCTGATCTGTTGTTTCTATATCCATCATATGATTGGATATATCAATGGCAACATCCCGCAGTTTTACGATTTCCATATATCTTTTTTCATTCGTTTTGTGATGTACAAATAAAAATACGATTGTTAAGACTAATGATCCAACTAAGATATGCTCTAATAGCGTCATATAACACTCCCCAATTACGAGTAAATATTTACAAAAAAACAGTAACTCTTTACTAATTATAGCATAGAGTTACTGTACATGTCCTAGGATTGTGTGATGCTTCCATTTCTGTAAGCCTTAAGTAATTCTTTCAAAGCCACGATACTTTCTTTCATCTCTTTACCTTCATCTGTATCGCCAACATACATTCTTGGATGATCTTTTTCAATAAATACAGGTGTTGGTAAATGTTCTTGGTTTTCAACGATGGCCGATTCCTTAGATTTAAAAGGTTGATGGGCAACTAATGCCATACCACGGGAGTTGAAAATCAGTGTATAGCCAGCAATTCCAGTTTCTCTTTGATAAGCCTTTGCAAAACCACCATCTATTGCAATTAATTTACCTGCCGCTTTAATCGGCACTTCACCTTTTACAGTTTTAACAGGAACATGACCATTGATGATATGGGAATGATCAGAGTCTAATCCAAATTCCTTAAGAATTTTTATGCAACTCGTCTCCTTATTTCTGTATTCATAATAAGCATTCTTCTTCTCAGTATGTGCCGCTTTATCATTGATAAAGTAACGCTCAAACGTTGCCATTTTTTCTTTCCCAAATAAAGGTGATAAGGCACCACACCAAGTGTACCAAATAACATCTATTGCTTCTTCTTTGGCAGGACCCTTGGCTTCAAAATAAGCCTTTCGAGACATTGCTTCAAAATAGTCATATAGTGCCTTGCCAGATACACCATGGTCACCCACTTTGTATTCTGCAAGTTCTCCTGACTCTGTTAATGGCATACAGCCATGATAAAGCAAATTATTATTGTGAACCAAGTGCATATTCCCTTTTTTATAAAGGAATTTGGTGTGCTTTCTTAATTTTTCAGAATGTAAAAACGAATGCTTTAACTTCGTTAAAACTTCGATTTCTTCTTCTGTCATTTTATAAGGATCGTTAGGATCGATTGTTGGTAAATAAGTATCATTCATTTCATAAACAACACCATCAATTTCTACTGTGCCGGCTTGAACATCTAACTTGTCTAATACCAGTCGATTGTTCATATTAAACTCAGGACGTCTTCTTATAATTTGACCCTCTAGTTTAAATTGGATAATAGCGAGTGCCTTTTGCATTCTAGATAATAAATCTATATAGCTGTCCTTAAAAGTTGAATTCTTGACCTTCGTTTTAAAAGGATCTGCATAAGGTCCGTCGTATGTTTCATAAGTAAATCGAATCAGTGGTGAGAGGTTAATACCATAACCATCTTCTATTGTTTCTAGGTTGCCGTAACGAATTGCTATTCTTAAGGCATTGGCAATACAAGCTTCAGAACCTGCCGCTGCACCCATCCAAAGGATGTCGTGATTTCCCCATTGAATATCAACCGAATGATGTTTTTCTAATACGTCTAGTACGATATGAGCACCAGCCCCTCTATCGTAAATATCGCCGATGATATGAAGTCTATCCACAACTAGGCGTCTTATAACTTCACAAATAGCAATAATAAACTCTTCTGCACAATCCGTTTCAATAATGCTATTGATGATGGACTGATAATAAGTCGTTTTCATTTCACTGTTTTCTTTTTCATGAAATAGTTCTTCAATGATATATGAAAATGTTTCTGGTAAAGACTTTCTTACCTTAGATCGCGTATATTTATAACCAGCTGCTCTACACAATAGTACCAACTGGTAAATCGTTTCTTTATACCATTTTTCCGTACTATGTACTTGTCCTTTTATCAGTCTTAGTTTCTCTTTAGGATAATAAACAAGTGTCGCAAGCGTATTCTTATCACTTATTGATAATTTATCGCCAAAGGTATCTTCGATCTTTCTCTTAACTACTCCCGAAGCGTTTCGCATTGCATGGTCAAAAGCCTCATGCTCTCCGTGAATATCCGTTAAGAAATGTTCTGTCCCCTTTGGTAAATTAATAATTGCCCCTAAGTTGATTATTTCTGTACTCACTGCTTCAACAGTTGGGTACTGTTTTGCTAAAAGTTTTAGATATTTAAGATTTTCTGTTGTTTCCATCGAATGCTCCTTCATAATAGTATCGCTTTATTATAACCCTTTTAGGGGTTGGACACAATATGTCCCTATAATGTACTAATTTATATGATGATTGTAAAAAAAAATCCGCTTTTGACGGTCGTCAAAAAACGGATTGTTTTATACCATGTCACTATCAAAGAGAACTGGTCCTTCAAAAGGGTGCAACATCGTCAATGCGGATGCTACCAGTCCTGAATTGCCTTCAATTTCTCTATACTCATTACTCGTTGGATAATACTTATATAAAGTTTGTTGTAGGATTCTAGGTCTTTTTCCTGATTTATATTCTCCAATAACAGCAAGTGGGTAATTGTACATTAGTTTTCTATTTTGAATTGCATGCAAATACGCCTTTGCATCTATATAAGATTCAAAAGTTTTTAAATGACGTTTGTCCACTTCTTGGAAAATTACATCACTTACTTTCATTTCGCTTACAATTTGAAATATTGTTACATAATACATGCTGTCACCACCTTTTTTTCTGTTCTATATTTATTATATATGAAAAAATAGCTTTCGTATTTTACAGTATTATTACTAATTTTGTTTTTTTATATTTCAGTAGTTAAATACTTGGCCTGCTTACGAATAAGCAACGGCCACAATCGAAGATAGCCGTCCTCTTAAAGCAAGGACTTCACTTGCTTACAAATAAAAAAGCCGATACTAAGTATCGGCTTATCTCTGTATTTTTACTAATTAGCTAATAATGGGTATGCGTTGAATAGTAAAATATATAAGACACTTTGTGTAATAAACATGACACCAAAGTGAATCATAAAACTTGATTTTGGATTTTTTGTTTCAAACCACTTGTAAGCGATGAATGATAAGGCAAATGTGATTGCCAACATACCATACATGTTTACAACGGATTGCATATGCCAAGGTAAGGTCCCTGACATGTCTTGTAATTCTCTTAGAATCATCATCGCACTTTCATAGAATCCTCCGAATAAGCTTACAAAGTATATTCCGATTGCAATCATAAGCATCTTCTTTGGATATCTTTCTGCCCAAGTGATTTTAATCATTGAGATTGGCATTATGATAAATATTACAGGAAATAAGTAGCCCATAGTTGGAATGAATCCTACCGCTAAAGCTGCTGGTATTACTGTCAATGCTCCAAGTATAAGCCCCCTAAAGGATTCACCATCTAAGGTATTACTCATTGCAATAACATCTGACTGATTCGATGCAAAGTAAATTTTTCCTGAAGCATTTTCAACTGTATTAAAGACTAAATAATTGTGCTCACCTGCTTGAAAATAGTTGTAAATAGGATGTGCTTTCTTCATCTTTGTCATTCTTTGAGTTTCTAATACATCGCCATCTCTCGTTAAGAGAACCAGATTTCTAAAAGTATTGTTTGCAGAGGCCAATTCATCCTTACCAACGAAGGTGAATTTTTCAATCATCATTTCAACATGATTCCCTGTACTCTCTAAATATGTGAAATTTGGAAAATCAGCCATTTCAAATCTATAAAATTCAAAGTCTGTTGGCTCCTCTAAGTTAATTGTTAATTCCTTATAGAAAGTATTACTGAAACGATTGTCTCTAAATACACTCATTGCTTTTAAGTAATTCCCATCTAGAATGATTTTATGAGCTGCATCTTTGGTTGAATTACTTGTTATATAATCCCTAACGAATGTTTTATCACTGCTGCCATCCTGTAAATTCACTTTATACAAATCTGTATAGAAAGAACCAGCATGACGGGATATAGTTGAAATATAAAGCATCTCATCCTTTACAGCATAATCGAATTTCTTAATTGCTGTATCTTCTAATAAAATATTTCTATCCTTATCATAATAATAGAAGATACCCTCCTGACTATAAATCGTTTTATCGCCCCTTAGTTCAAGCAAGTCATAGCCATCGGAAATAGTTGATTCTTTTAAGAGCTTTCTAACTTCAAGGTCAATCACACCTTTGGAGATAGTTGTTTCTGTAGCTAATACATAAGTCAACTCAGACCCTTCTAGAAGAGTAGAAATATCTAGAACAGTCTCTTGATTCTCTTTAAGTACATCAGAGTTTATTAATTCTCCCCTTTGAGAGTATGTTTCGTATATTAATTGATTGCCATCATTTACTAATATGTAGAAGCCATCTTCCAATGGACCTGATGCGAAACTTTTATCGTCATACGACTCATATGTATCTAACTTTTGATAATCTCTTAAGTAAACTTCCTTCGAAAATGCATCATTCGGTAATTCGTAAAAATCATTCACCATTGTTAATAGAATTAATCCGTAACACAATACTGCACTTACGAGTAGAAGAAGTCTCCAGTCTTTTAATTTATTGATCATTTTTCCCCCTCCTCAAAAGACATACCCATAATGTCTATCCTAATAATAAGGGAACAAGTCCAAGGTGTAAAGTAATGTTACTTGATAGTAAATATTCTTAATAGATTGTTAATATATTCAGAAAATTACGTAAAAAAGGAGTATCTCAACAGATACTCCTTAAAATTCACTTCTTCTTTATGGCATGAATCGGTTGATCCACAGCCCCATGTGCTGCTTCCATAACAATTTCTGATAGGGTCGGATGCGGATGAACAGTCTTGGCTAAATCATGCACTGTCCCTTCTAACTCCATAGAGGCCACCGCTTCTGCAATCATATCCGTTGCATGTGAAGCGACTATATGAACCCCTAAAATCTCACCATAAGTATTATCAGAGATTATTTTAACAAATCCAGTACTCTCACCCTCTGCCAAAGCCTTTCCATTGGCACTAAGTGGGAAGGTGCTGGTTTCAACTGAATGACCTTGTTCTCTTGCCTCTTCTTCAGTTAATCCTACAACACCTACTTCAGGGAAACTATAAATACAAGATGGCACTTTATTGTAGTTTATAGTTGTTTTTTTACCCATAATAGCTTCACTGGCAATGATACCTTCTGCAGACGCCACATGTGCCAACATATAACGACCATTTAAATCACCAATGGCGTAAACACCGTCTCTGTTGGTTTCCATATGATCACCTGTTGTCACACCCTTTGGGCCGACGTCTAGATTTAATGCTTCTAAACCTTTGAGATTAGGTTTTCTACCTAAGCTAATAAGAATTTTTTCACTTTCTAAGCTTTCTGATTTTCCTTTACGTTCATAAAATACGCTACCACCTTCAACTTTTTCGAGGGAAACATTGGTGATAATTTTAATACCAATCTTCTTAAGATGACGCTCCATAACTTTCTGAACATCTGCATCAAGCATTTTTAATATCTTATCTGAACGTTGTAGAATCGTTACTTTTGTTCCTAAGCTATGATATAGGGTTGCAAATTCAATAGCAATGACGCCACCACCTAATATGGTCATGGAATCAGGTTGTTCTTTCAAAGAGATTGCACCTGTACTGTCTATGGCAATACCATTATTATAAGCATCTCTTAAACCAGGAATATCTGGGATACTTGTGGATGATCCTGTCGCTAGAATTAAATTGCTACACTCATAAATCACGTCATTTACCATAATATGATTGGGATCTAAGGCTTTACCATAACCTTCAATCACATCAATATCATTATGTTTTACAAGTTGCTCGACACCACTTACCAGCTTGCCAACGACTTGATCTTTACGTTTCATCATGTTTTCCCAATTGATTGAGATTGACGCATCAGGCGATAGATCAATTCCAAAGCTGCTGGCATCAAGCATTTCCTTATATAACTTGGCCGATCTCAATAGTGTTTTAGTCGGAATACAGCCATAGTTTAGGCAAATCCCGCCGATTTTATGTTTTTCAACGATTGCCACCTTTGCACCTAATTGTGCTGCTTTAATAGCAGCAACATAACCACCAGGTCCCCCACCAATGACAATTACATCATATTTATTCATATAAACCTCCTAGTTTAACTGAGTAATAATAATTGAGGTGTAGATAGTAACTTCTTCAATGTTGCCATAAATCGACCTGCATCTGCACCGTCAATAATACGATGATCAAATGACATTGATAGTGGCAACATACTTCGGATGACGATTTCATCATCTATCACAACTGGCTTCTTAATAATTGCTCCGATACCCAGTACTGCAGCATCTGGATAATTAATCACCGGAACACCAAAGCTCGACCCAAAAGCACCATAATTCGTAATGGTAAAGCTACTACCATGTAATTCATCAAGGGATAAAGCCTTTGTCTTAGCGCGCTCGCTTAATGAAACGATTGCTTCAGCAATTTCTAGAATACTTAATTTGTCTGCACCTTTAATCACTGGAACCATAAGTCCTTGAGGTGTATCAACAGCAATACCCATATTAACGAAGTGTTTAATCAAAATCTCTTGAGCTGCTTCATGCAAGGATGCGTTTACAATCGGATGTTGTTTCAATGCAATTGTGACTGCTTTAATAATTAGGCTTAGGTAAGTAAGTTTTACCCCTTCATCCTCTGCCAATCCTTTAGATTCATTTCTAAAGTTCACCAACTCTGTCACATCCACTTCATCCATAACAGCTGTATGTGGTATGGTAAATTTAGATTTCACCATGTGTTCAGCAATGGTTTTTCTAATCATGGTCATCGGTTGACGTGTGATAAGCTCTTCCTTCTCAGTATTTTGAGCAATCGTCGCCATTCTTTTTTCCGTTACTGTATGAGGCGATGTTAATGGCGCCTTAGTAACAGGTTGCGGTATAACGGATGTCTGTTGCTTATCATGTACTGCATATATATCTGATTTCATGACACGACCTGCAGGTCCAGTGCCCTCAACCGTTTGAATATCAACACTAAGATCCTTGGCAAGTTTTCTCGCGACTGGTGTAGCCAAAACTTTTCTCTTAATCGTTTCTTTAACTTTGGCAATAACCCCTTCCTTACTAGAAGGAATGACTTCTGATGAGACTTCTATTTCACCAACAACACTGGTCGAGCCTGCTTCTTCCACTGTTTCAGATACGACAGCTTCAGGAACTTCTGGACTCGCCATAGTAACTTCCTCTGCTGACATGACGTCTTCACCTTCCATATTAGAGCGTACACCAGCTTGACCATCATCTATTTCAACAATAATCTCACCTACGTGAATTTCGTCTCCTTCAGCTGCATTTACTTTTACAACTTTACCTGAAACGGGTGAAGGAATTTCTGCTGTTACTTTATCTGTTTCTACTAAAAATAAGGTTTCACCTTCTTCGATTGTGCTATCCGCTGTCACATTCATTGAGAAAACGATTCCCTCGTGAATGCCCTCGCCGATATCAGTAAATTTCACATTAAACATACCTTCACCTCCTAGAATTCTAATATTTTCTTAAGTTCATTTTTTATATGCTCAGGACTTACCAAATAATGATGTTCTCCCTTTGGCAATGGAATAATAATATCAGGAGAGGTAATTCTTGTTGGTGGTGCTTCAAGATTTAAGAATGCCCCTTCATTTACCATTGAAATAAGTTCTGCACCTGGTCCAAATGATTTAGCCGCTTCATGTACAACCACAAATCGACCAGTCTTTTGTACTGACTGAATAATGGTCTCTTTATCAATTGGTGCAATTGTTCTAAGATCAATATGTTCTATAGAATGACCTTCTTTTTCTAATTCAACAATTGCTTTGTCTACATCTCTAACCATGGCCCCCCACGAAACAACTGTAATATCCGTTCCCTCTTTTAGTACCTTAGCCTTACCAATTGGAATCACATAATCCTCTTCTGGCACTTCTTGTTTAAAAGCACGATAGATTCTCTTAGGTTCTAAGAAAATAACTGGATCTGGATCTCTAATAGCTGCTATTAATAGTCCCTTAGCATCATAAGGTGTAGATGGAATAACCACCTTCAACCCTGCTGTATGTGCAAATAAAACTTCCAAACTCTCCGAGTGATGTTCTAAAGCTCTTACCCCTGCGCCATAAGGCATTCTAATTACCATCGGTACAGTAAATAAACCTCTAGATCTATTTCTCATTCTTGCAGCATGGGTTACAATTTGGTTATAACCAGGGAACATAAAACCAGAAAACTGCAGTTCCACAACTGGTCTTAAGCCATTAATAGCCATACCAATACCCGATCCAACAATGGATGATTCCGCTAATATTGAGTCGAAACAACGTGCTTCACCATATTTTGCTTGTAATCCTTTGGTCGCTCTAAATACGCCACCTTCGTATCCAACATCTTCACCATAAACAACAACGGATTCATCTAATCCCATTTCTGTATCTAGTGCATTGGTTATTGCTTCAATTAAATTCATGACTAACATATTATTTCGCCCCCTTTCCTTTTCTTGACTTGATTTCTTCATATTGTTCTTGCATGATTGGTGTACGCTCTGCAAAAGTATAGTCAAATACTTCTTCCAAGGACACCAAACCTGATTTTTCTACTTTTTCAAACTCTTCTTTAACAATCGCTTCCTTTTCTTTTAGAAGGACTGCTTCTTTTTCTTCATCCCAATGGCCTTCTGCCATTAAGTATTTTCTAAAACGATCAATTGGATCTTTATCTCGCCATGCTTCTACTTCAGATTCATCTCTATACACAGTTGGATCATCTGCCGTTGTATGTGCACCTAGTCTATATGTGTAGGCTTCAATCAAAGTTGGTCCTTCGCCTGCTCTCGCACGGTCGACTGCCTCTTTAGTCACTGCATACATGGCAAATATATCATTACCATCAACTTGTACACCTGGTATGCCATAGCCTATCGCCTTTTGCGCCAGGGTTGTTGCTTTTGTCTGTACACTTCTTCTCGTTGAAATTGCAAATTGGTTATTTTGAATGATAAAGACATTTGGTGTATTCATAACAGCTGCAAAGTTTAAAGCTTCATGAAAATCACCTTGTGAAGTCCCACCATCACCGACATAAGCAAGGGCTACATCATCCTCGCCTCTATATTTACTGGCATAAGCAAGACCAGTCGCATGTTGGAACTGTGATGCAATTGGAATTGCCACAGGTAATATTCTGACGTCCTCAGGCATCTTCATGCCATCTTCATTTCCATACCAGTATAAGAAGATATTATAAAGTGGTGCCCCTCTATATAACCAAGCGCCTAATTCTCTAAAGGCAGATCCGACCCAATCACTTTGTCTTGAAGCTGCAATAGACCCAACTTGCGCAGCTTCTTGTCCTAGGTTAGGTGCATAGGTTAAGATCCTACCTTGACGTTGGTATTGTAGTGTCTTCGTATCAATCACTCTACTAAATACCATTGTTTTATACATCTCTAATAGTTCTTCCACCGATAGATCTGGCATCCATTCTGGATGGACGATCACACCATCTTTGTCCATAATTTGTACCATGTCACTTTCTAAAGGATTATACTTCTCTAAAATCATTCTTATACCTCCCTTTGATATATTTCTAAAATTTTATTTTCATTAAAGGGTTGATCTTTGACCGCTTCAAATGTATCCAAGCTAGGTGTATCAACCACTTTTCCATCTTTGATGTCTATGTACCCAAGTTTATCCAATTTATATCTAAATTTTGGGGTTTCTCCATATAGCCATTCCCATGATTTTAATTGTGAATAATAGTTGTCGAGTATGTCTTCCTTACCACTCATAAAGGTTTCTATATTAGTCCTTTCAACCCTGTCCGTGCTGTTGTAATAGACGGCTTCAATCGCTTCCATAACACCTTCTATTGAAAGCTTGGGATTGACGCTTGCTAAATTGATGACCTCACTTTTAACAGATTTGATAGATCGAGACTCTATGCGTTCCTCGTTGAACCTTAATACATCCCACAAAGAACTCGTATCCACATCAATAAGCAATGTACCGTGATGCAATCTCACATCTTTCTTTAGATAAAAAGCACTTCCAGATATTTTATAGCTTTCGTAGAAAATATCTTTTCGACTGCCCACATCCGTTTGAATATCAAATTGACTTAGTGCATTTTGAACCGTCTTAAAGTTTCGCTTTTCATCATAGTATTTTTTATTCGTGATAAAAGCGTAGTTTAAATTTCCCCAATCATGATAGACAGTGCCACCTCCAGAGTGACGTCTTAGAATATCAATACCCAAGAGTTGAGCCACTTGTAGATTTACTTCTTTCCAAGGATTTTGGTTTCTTCCAAAAACGACTGCTGGACCATTAACCCATAAAAATAAGATTTCGTCATATGGAAAGCTTTCTGAGAATAGTAATGTTTCAATTGCTTGATTTTTATAAGGATCTAATGTTTTTGATACTAATAATAATTTATTCATATAAGACTCACCCCACTTTCATTACATACATACCCTTTAAATCTCTAGCAAACACTTAGATGATAATAATTATCATTAATTGCATAAAAAAAAGCCTGCTTCATCAGCAGACTCTAATTATTTCATTATATTTTTTTCAACTTGATCAAAGGTGTATGGTTTAGAAAAATAATAACCTTGAATCATATCACAATCAAAATGTCTTAATAAATCATATTGACTTTCTGTTTCAACACCTTCAGCTACCATTGAAACATTTATTGCTTTTAAGAATTTGATAAAAGCCCCAATAAACACCCTGGCTTCATCATTCTCAGTAATGGACTGTACGAAACTTTTATCAATTTTAAGAACACTAATTGGTAAGTCCCTTAAGTGATTTAGTGAAGAGTAACCTGTCCCAAAATCATCTAATTTCACTGAAAATCCTAAATGGAATAAGTCATTTACTTTTTCTAGCGTGTCCAACACATTGTTCATCATAGCTGTTTCAGTGATTTCAAAACTAATTCTATCAAAAGGCACATCATAACGTTCAACAATAAGTTCTATGTGTTTGGTTAATTCTTTTTCCACCATCGAAAGGGGTGAAAGGTTAATTGAAATTTTAGGATAGTCCTCTTCCCCAACATCTAACCTTGATAAACTTCTACACACTTGTTCAAGCATATAATAATCTATTCTTTGTACCATACCATATTTTTCTGCAATTGGTATGAAGACATCTGGCGGCACCAGTTGACCATCTAATTCCCAACGACATAAGGCTTCATAAGAAGCAATTTCACCTGTAACCACATCTATAATCGGTTGATAATTAACATATAACTCATTGTGTTCAAATGCTGTTAATAACTTTACTTTTATATCCAGTTCGTTTTCATATTCGGTTTCAATTGTTTCATCATAAATCTTGTAAGCATTCTTACCATTTTCTTTTATATGATAAAGTGCTAAATTTCCTTTTTTGATTAAGCTATCCACATCATTTCCGTGATTCGGATATAAGGCTACACCAACACTCGCGGTTAAATGAATCTGAATATCGTCCAAGGTATAAACTTCATCGAAGTTACTAACGATGGAACTGACAATCGCTTGGCATTTTTCTGCTTCTTGCAGTGGTATGGCACATAAGAACTCATCCGCCGCCACCCGAGCAATAATGCTATCACTCGTAAGTATTTTTCTTAAGCCTTTGGACGTTACTTTAAGTAATCTGTCACCAAAGTCCTGTCCGTACACATCATTTATCATTTTGAAATTATCAAAATCAACACTTAAGAGAGCAAACTTTTTCTCCTCATCTATAAAAGCTTCAAGTGTTTCTTTAAAGCCATTTCTATTTGGTAAGGCAGTCAGTTGATCAAAATAAGCCATTTTAGAAATGTTGAGAATCTCTTTTTTACGCTTGTTATAGCCACTTTGTACACCTAGTGACGTTATAACAAAGCCTAAAACTAACAAGTAATCTTCCATAATGGTTTCAACTAAATCTGTGTAGAGAGGACTAGAAAACTCGTCTAAAGTATCCGCTAAAAAGGACACAGCAATGAGAATAAGGCCAAAGGTATAGGTCTTATTATTCATTTCCCAAGAATAGGAGATCCAAATAAGCAAAAATGCTGTTAAAAGGGTCTCTATTGTTATTTTCTGAATATCAACTTCAAGTCCCATATTCAATCTGTACTGAATACCTAAAAAAATACCTGCTACAAGTACTGCAATAACAATACTTACAAGCTTACGATGATTCATTATCTCACCTCATTATAAGATATTACTCGTCATCACTAATTGGTTCTAACTCAATATCTTCAATTACTTTCTTATCCAATGTTTCTATTTCAACATCAAACTCTGATATTTCGTCTTTGATTTGCAACATTCTCGAATCTAATGTTGTAATCATATCCGCACATATTTTTAATCGGCGCGTGATATGCTCTGGCGCTTTGTTTCTATATTTATAATAGATTTTGTGTTCTAGGCTGGCCCAAAATTCCATAGCAATCGTTCTAATTTGTATTTCAATTCTTATCTTTACCACACCACTACTTAAGAAAACTGGTACTTCTACATGAACA
>JMSV01000100.1_pt1 | contig 13005 bp, 12 predicted proteins | sample 179021 | NCBI WGS metagenome assembly JMSV01 (sample SAMN02769581, study PRJNA246767) | bioreactor metagenome | isolation source: Culture-2 Bioreactor Bmz derived from microbial biomass from the upper 2 cm... | place: Germany: Bremen | collected day 87 after inoculation | reverse complement strand
CTCCACTCAAGAATTCAATTCGATTAATTCATCTAGTAAAGAATTGAATACAAAATACATCTCTGAAATCACCATAGCTAAAAGCCTGTTAAATAGTCTTGATATTAATGGTTACGAACCAACTAAAATTGAAACAATTGAAACGCAAGGTGATACTAAGAAAAAATTGCATGTTATTACTTTTGAATACAAAATCGATGACTTATCAGTGTTCTCAGGAAAAAAAAATACATACGAAGGAATTACTCTACCTAGAAACATGGTTGAAGTAACATTGGACGAGTATGGCACATTAGCAAGATTTGATTGTTTTCTTACTAAAGTGAAAGATAAAATTAAAATCCAACCTAGTATAATTGATATCAATTCTGCAATTATGGCATTTGAAACATATGGGATTAATCAATTAAGTGAACAATTAGTAAATGATTATAATATTAGCGTATCAAATATAGAATTGATGTATATGCACGCGATATACAAAGATAAAAAGACTGTTAATCTTATCCCCATATGGAATTTCACATGCATTTGTACTCCTCCTAGTAGTTCGGATAACTCTGATTTAGAGGTTGAAGTTCAGATATGTGCAATAGATGGTTCTTTAGTACGTTGACATATAGTCTAAATGACTTAATTAATAGTGGTACATTAAAATAAATAAAGAGTTTTAAGAAAGGATAACCACCTACATATGGATACTAAGAGGATTTTTTCAAGTTATGGGATATATGTATCATTTGCATTAGCTCTATTTCTTATCTTACAAGAAGGCATAAATACAGGTTTAATTTTAGTAATAAAAGATAAGTTAGCAGGAAGCAATGTTGATAATTATACTACTATAGAGTTATACGCTCTAACTCTGTTCTATTCTTCTTTTATACTATTTGCACCATTGATTGCTTCTTTGCCTTTTAGCGGAAGCTATATAGAAGATTATCGAAATAATTATATTTGCAATATTCTATCCAGAAGCGATAAGAAAAGTTATATTCTTTCTAAAATTGCACACGTAAGTATCGCGGGCTTTATATCAGTATTCGTACCTTTAATAATTTACGGTATTTTTTGCAGAATTATTGCAGTACCAATTGATACACAAAATTGGGAACATATAAGCGATTTGCAAGTTAAGGTATGGTCTATTATTAACACTAATGGTGGCTTTGTATATATATTTGTTCAATCGTTTATTATAGGTCTTTATGGTTCGGCATGGGCATTAGTATCATTGATGATTTCAGCATATATACCAAACAAACTTGCAACATACATACTACCATTAGTAATTTGTTATTTTATGAACCTTGCATTCGGTGCATTAGATATGCGGATATTCAGTCCTTATCAAAGCATAGATCCAAGCATTAGAATTTTTAGTTTTATTAATGCATATCAAGGTTTTGCTTATATGATTGGATATCAACTTATAGTATCGGCAATAGCTTCAATATTGTTCTTTGTAGGATTCAATAGGAGGTTTAGCCATGTATAGGTTATATGAGCCCTTATATATCGCCCTTCAGAACTTCCGAGAACTATTAAGCAATAAACTTGCCTTGATTAGTAGCATGCTAATTATTATTTTTTGTGGAGTAACTGGAGTTGAGTATGTTAAATATGCACAAATATTAGGCAAACCAATTCAAATATTCGAACCATTTATAGCAGTATTTACGAATCGTTTTTCATTAATATTACTCTCGCTATTTTATATGGTTATATTTAATAACATCCCAGCATATAGCAAAGTAACCTCCTATTATATGATACGCACTACAAAGCAACGTTGGTTTATTGGACAAGTTATATTCGTTATTATCACGCTAGTGCTTTTGATGATGATATGTATAATTACCACTACAGTTGTTGGGCTTAAATATGCTTTTATACAAAACATTTGGAGCGATACATCCTTTTTTGTAGTCAACTCTCTATCAGAATTTAATATTAACATATTAGCATTGATTAACTCTGATCCGTATTTAAGCATTATGCATATTACAGCTTTACAGGTTGTTTACGGTTTATTTATTGCCACTATATTTATGCTCTTTAATATTATTGATAGAAAAATTATAGGATTGGTTATTACTGGAATAGTATCATTATCAAATTATATATATACATTTCAAATGTTTGATTTTACGAAAGAAGCTTCATCTTTTCTCAATATGAATTATATAAATTTTCTAAATTCATATATAAATACTTCAATAGTAAATGTATATATAAAATTTACTCTTATTATTGCAACAGCCTTATATATATGTTCTAAGCTAAACAAATTTCATCATACTAATTTTAAAAATATCAATAAAGGAGTAATGTAACTATGCCAAATAGTATTATTGAAGTGAATGATATATCTAAAAAATTCAAAAATAAAGAAGTAATTACCAATATTAAGTGTAGCTTTGAAGCAGGTAAAATATATGGATTAATCGGCGATAATGGTTGTGGTAAAACTGTATTGTTAAAAATGCTTTCTGGGTTTATGACACCTTCATCGGGCTCAATCATTGTGAATGGTAAGCAAATAGGTAAAGATATTGATTTTCCACGAAACATTGGTGTTCTTATAGAAACACCCGGCTTCCTACCAAACTTTACTGGCTATAAGAATTTATTGTTCTTAACCCAAATAAGAAGATTATTGAAAAAAGAACAAATCTTTGGGGTAATGGAATCTGTTGGTTTGAATCCTAAACTTAAAACAAAAGTTTCAAAATATTCACTTGGAATGCTACAGCGACTAGCATTTGCTCAAGCCGTCATGGAAAATCAAAGTATTCTTATCTTAGATGAGATATTCAGCTCGTTAGATCAAAAAGGTATAGAGCTTATAAAAAAGCTATTACTAGTTTTAAAATCTGAAAACAAAGTTGCTATTATAACCAGTCATAATAAAAATATTATCTCTGAACTATGTGATGAAGTTTATAGAATAGAAAATGGTAATTTAATAATCGAAAAGTAAAAAATATGTTTTGCTCGAATCCAGCCTATGAGCATATTAAAAAAATAAAGAAAGAGGTACAATTATGAAAAGAAAAATAATGCTACTGTTAGCAGTGATCATGGTAGTTACTGCGTTTTCAGGAACAACAGCTTTTGCTAGGGATATCGATAACTTCACTCTGATAATGGGCAACTCAAACGAGAGTGATACTACTGGTGTATATACGAGTAACTATGATTGGTCTGTAAAATCTACGACAGGTCGTGATGCAGCAATAAGTTGTTCAGATTATACCAACAATGATCACAATTTCAAGACTGCTCTATTCAAAGGCTACAGTCCAAGCACTGATAGAGTTACATACTTTGCATGGTCCAACGCAGGCGATAGAGACACTCCTGGGTTCTTTACAGCTGGAATTAGCGGTGCATCTTATATTATATACGGTAGAAGAGATGATAGAGAAGACAGTTCGGTTTCTACAGCAACTGGCACATACGCTTCTGATGAATATTAATCAGTTTTAGCATATAAAAAATAGTTCGCTCAAGCGTTGACAGCATTGGTTGGATGCTGTCATATTAAAAGCAAATTTCATGCTCTGCTTGAACTATTATTTGAATATAATATATTTTACAAGATAGTATATTCAATGATATATGAATATGTATATCAAATAATATCATGATTGAGGTGTTTGAATGAAAAAAGAAAAATTATTCTTGTTAATATTGTTAGTAGTCTCATTAGGACTGTGCTTCACGACTGGTTGTAAAGCCACACCAGAAGACTTGATTGTAAAAAGTAAAGATACGAAATCGTTGATGGATTCTGTGCAATCGACAGCCGAGCCTACGGCAGAATTAGCAAAGGTTGATGGTATTGAATCAAGCTCCAAATCAGAAGTATTGGAGCATTGGACTGAAACAGTAGAATATGGTAATGGTGGTGTGTCGATTAGCATTGATGCTGATGTAGTTGTGCCTATTAATAAGCAGTTCTCTGTTGTAAAAATTGAGCCTAAACAGTTTTCTCCGCAAGATATTAGAAGTCTAATCACTGCATTAATGGGCAATAATACAGTTTATGAATATGTTTATGGAATGACAAAATCAGCTATTGAAGAAGTTATGATAAAAACCAAAATGCAGATGACCGATTTAAACTCTGATATGGCACAAAGTAATGACATTAAAACATTAGATGAGTTGAAAAAAGTAGGCGAACAAGAACTTGAAAGACTTGCGTTAATGCTTAAACAAGCACCAGATAAAATTGACCGGAAATTAGCTGACAAAGATAATCTATCCTTTTCAGAGGATGGCTGGGCAACTGTTCAGACTGATTGTGGGAAAAACGATCTTGCAGAATTGACTTTCTGTAATAATGATAGCTTTGGCATATATGCTGAATACAATAATACTGGTAATAGTGATATTGTCATGTCGTCTTTATATTTTGATATAGCTGATGACAATGATTCTAATAATCAATCATTTGATATAGAGAAAAAAATTGCAAATCAATTTATTTCAGATTTAGGATTAGATAACCTTTCTATTGAACAAATAAATAAGGGTCAGCTAGGGCAACCAGGTCAATTCTGGAAAAACAAGTGTACAAGGGTTGTTATAACACGCAATGTTGGTAGTCAATCAGTATCTATAACAAAAAGCTATGGCTCATCAGCAGTATCAGAACAAGCCTCTCCTGAACCAAAAGCCGAATGTATCTATGTTTATATTGATGATAGCGGTATTGTAGGATTAGTTTGGCGAACACCAATGGCAATGACTGAAACTCTAAATGACAATGTCAGATTGATGGAATATGAAGATATAAAGACTATTATCAAACAACAGTTTTTAAATCAATATTCATATGAACCGAATACTGACTATGAATATATGAGGTACGATATCAATAAAATCACATTAAGTCTTGCTAGAGTGAAAATACCAGATCAGCCAGGTAAATACATGACAATTCCTGTGTGGGATTTATTTGGTGAAAGGTGCATGAAAACTAGCGTAGAGAGATATAATGAAGCAAAAGCGATGGTAGAAAGAGATGTAAAATCAGGTATAGCTCTTGGTGGACGGAACTTATCTGTAAATAATAAAGGTGAAATAGTAGAATCATTTTCTAATACAAGCTACCTGACGATAAATGCAGTAGACGGCTCTTCAATAAACAGGAATTTAGGATATTAGTAAATATATATGCAGTAGGTTATTAAGTTACTAAATCAAAATAAGTGAAATATTATAATGCAAGAAATCAAAATAGACCTTAATCGAAGCACCATTAATATAACCTTTTTAATATCAACTATTATCGTAATGATAGTGGTGATATTTGGAGCAAGCTGGAAAATGGTCTTTCCAGAGTATGCTAAAGAAGGGTTAATGATGTATTACCATAGCGAGCTAATAAAGCAAGGCATATCCTCAGATATGGCTTTGCTTATTATCCCTATTGTATGCACTCTACCATACACATCAGCCTTCTTGGATGAATATACTAGCGGATATATTAAAGTATATCTAATGCGAAGCGATAAAACTGAATATATCAAAGGTAAAGTTATAGCCCCAATTGTTTCTGGTGGTCTGTGTATTTTCTCAGGCATTATCCTTGCTAACCTGTTACTAAGTATCATCTATACCCCTATGGAAATCATGGATGAGAAAGCAATATCCCCATTCTTAGATATCATGGGAAAAGCTTTTCTATACTTTTTAGCAGGCGGTTTTTGGGCGAGCATTGGTTTGCTTCTTGCAAACATTACACTATCAAAGTACATGGCATATGCCTCACCATTTGTCATATTCTACGTACTCGTTATTTTACAGGAAAGATACTTCAGAGAAATATATGTACTTAACCCAAAAGAATGGCTAAAAGTTGAGCAGTTCTGGGTGATGGATAGATGGGGCGTTGTCCTGATGATGATTATGTTGATAGCAATAATGATAGTAATAAACTTTAGAGTGATTGAGAAAAAACTAAGTGATTAAGGTGTCTAAATGAAGACAAATAATAGCATCAATCAAGTATGGCAAATAGCCTTATATAACTTTAGAGGATGGAAGAAAAACCCTAAGATATTTATAACCTTCGGGCTTGCTTTCGTTCTATGCTTTCTTCTAACTGATAAAGCAGTTAAGTTTTCTTATGAATATAAAACAATCATGCAAATAGTAGAGCCTTTTGTATGGTCTTTTGGTGATGCAACGTCCATTATGCTTGCTTCCCTACTGCTAATACTATTATTTTCCGATATGCCATTCTTAGGGTCAGGAATACCCTTTTATTTATTAAGAACAACAAGGTTTCGTTGGATGCTAGGACAAGTATTGTATATTGTACTTGCAACATTTATCTATATGTCATTCATCTTAGTGTCAAGCGTTATTGTTTGCGCCGCAAATGCTTTTCCCGGCAATATGTGGTCTAAAACTGGTGCAATCCTTGGATACTCCCAAGCAGGTAAAGCGGTAGCTCTCCCCTCTTCCGTTAAGACTATGGAAATGAGCACACCATATCAATGTATGGCTATCATCTTTTTATTGATGTTACTATACACTTTAGTGTGCGTATTTATCATGTTCTATTTCAACCTCAAAAAGGGAAAGTTCTGGGGAATTGCATCGGTTTTTTCCTTTAGTCTTTTTGGATTTCTTCTCAATCCCCAAATATTTAAACAACTATTGAAACTTGAATACGAGCAGACGTATATTGCAAATGTTACGACTGGTTGGCTCTCCCCTCTCAACCATGCCACCTACTATATGCATAACTTTGGATATGATCTTCTTCCTCGGCTTTGGCAAACATATATATTCTATGCTGTTGTTATCAGCCTATTGTTTATTTTGTCATACTTCACAATTAGAAAATATAACTTTAAGTTTATTGGAGGTCTTAGCTAATGAATGAAATAATTAATCAAGATAAACACATACTTGATGTAGCCATCAGTATTCAAGATGTATATAAATCATTTGACGAAGAAGAAATATTACACGGTATTACTCATGAGTTTGAGGAAGGAAAAATTCATGGTGTAGTAGGAAACAATGGAAGTGGTAAAACAGTTCTGTTCAAATTAATGTGTGGTTTTTTACACTGCACAAAAGGAAAAATATTTATCGACTATCAACAAGTTGGAAAGGACATGGACTTTCCAGATGATATGGGAATAATCATAGAAACACCGGGATTCTTGCCATATCAGACAGGTTTTAAAAACCTTCATATACTAGCTTCTCTACAAAAGAAAATAGATGACAAAACCATATTTGAAACAATCAAGCGTGTAGGACTTGACCCTAATATAACAAAACCAGTATCAAAGTACTCACTCGGTATGCGTCAACGGTTAGGTATTGCACAAGCGATTATGGAGGATCCAAGAATACTGATATTGGACGAGCCATTTAATGGACTTGATAAGCATGGCGTTAAAGATATGAGAGAGCTAATTAAAGAATTAAAAGAAAATGGAAAGACTATACTCCTAGCAAGTCATAATGCCGCTGATATTGATGAATTATGCGATACAGTATGTGAAATGGATGCTGGGATACTTACTGTAATAAGGTGACCTATGAATGAATTAGCAATAGATGATAATCATATCATTGCAAGAAACATTACAAAAGTATATAAGACCAAAAAGACAAGACTAAAGGCTCTTTCCAACGTGGATGTAGATATTAAGCGTGGAGAGTTTGTTGCAATTGTTGGAACATCTGGTAGCGGTAAATCAACACTTTTATCGCTACTCGCAGGACTTGATAAACCAAGCAGAGGAAGAATCATCATAGATGGTATTGGAATACATAGAGCAACCGAAGAAAAGTTGGTTAAGTTCAGACGAAAATACACTGGCTTTATCTTTCAATCTTTCAATCTCTTTGATGTTTTAACTGCACAAGAAAATGTCGCTTTTCCATTAATGATCATGGGTGTGAAACGTAGCCTTAGGATGAAACGTGCAAAACAGATATTAGAGGAACTTGGGCTAGGTGAACATTTATTGCATAAGCCTAATGAGCTATCAGGTGGACAACAGCAGAGAGTTTCAATTGCAAGAGCTATCATCTCTAGTCCATCTATTATCTTTGCTGATGAGCCAACAGGTAACTTGGATAGTGTAACTGCCGATTCAATTATTGATCTACTCCATCGTGTAAAAGAAGAAAAAGGAACTACTATACTAATGGTTACACATGACGCCAAACTAGCTAGTAAAGCGGATCGTATTATACGCATAGAAGATGGGCGGATTGAAGATACTGCATTTTTATGCAAAGAAGTTAAAAGCTAAAAATATAGGATTTCAAAAGGATATGAGGTTTATGAATATTACATTTTATAAAGATAGAGCAAGCATATTAAAAAGAAAGGTAATTCCAATACTGCTAGTATGCCTAATGCTTATCTTAACATTTACACCGACAGCTTATGCAGGTGCAAAGATGCAAGTGGTAAAAAATGAAGTAGGTGAATCAAGTGTTGATATATCACTAAAGTTTAGTGATGTTTTAACAGTAGGCGACATCAATGTTTCTGCTTCAATAGGAAATGGACTCGGAGAAACATTTCCTGCTAATTATTCTATGAGCAGGGTGGTAAGCGAGGATATAGATGGTGCTGGAAATCACTTAGGAACATATGTATTAGATTTTTCCATACCACTACTTTCTACAAAAATGAACGGGACATACCCTATTGCATTAACTGTAGTTGATACTGATGGAAATCTTGATACATTTAACTTTAATGTTGAGGTGACAAATGGGGCTAATCCTCCAGCACCTACTCCTACACCTAAGGTAGAATCAACAACCACTAGACCTAGACCTGAACCTAAACTTATTATCCAAAAGTATTCATTAAGCAAGGACCCAATTATGGCAGGCGACGAGTTTGAGATTGATCTTACGCTACTCAACACACAAGACAGATACCATACATATAACGTCTTGCTTACCTATACGGGTGAATCGGTAGAAGTCCTACCATCTGGTGAGAGCAATGCAATATACATAGATGAAATCGAGGATGAGGAAACTTATGATGTAACACTCAAAATGAAAGCTAGATTGGATGCAGAAGCGAAGCCTTATAAAATCAATATCAATATGACTTATGAAAACAGCGGCAGAACAAGTTATACAGTAACAGAGTCCATAGTTGTAGAAGTATCACAACCAATTAGGATTAGCCATGATGAAGTAAGTCTAGCTAAAACAGTTAATGCAGGGGATAGCATCCCACTATCCATGCAAGTGATCAATAAAGGAAAGTCTACACTATTTAATGTACAAGTTTCAATGGAGATGAATGGCGCAATACCTGATGCTTCTGCTTATCTTGGAAATATGGATGCTGGTACTTCTGAGATGGCTGAGATATATGTTTTCTTTGGAACTTTAGACATGAACAGCGATTCTGACGAAAAGTACGGCTATACTGATGGGAAGATGCTGCTTACTTACGAGGATGAATACGGCAAAGAATACAGTGAAGAAATACCGCTCTCCACTACTATCGAGCGACCAGTATTTGATGACTTATATGAAAAAGAAGAACCAAAAGAAGAGGAAAAAGAAAAAGCTGGTCAATGGTGGGTTTCAATAGCTCTGCTACTAGCCATTGGGATTGCAGTATTTGGGTTTGTATCATACAAACGAAAAGTTGAAAAGCTTAGACGTGAGTATGGCGATGCAAGTATATAGGTTTATAACCAAAGGATATTTTAATGAAAACACTTGATTTAATAATGCTTTCTGCTTTAAACCTATATCGAAGACTCGCTCGAACGCTTTTAACAGTAATAGGTGTTGTTATTGGTACAGCTTGCATTATCATTATGCTTGCTATTGGTATCACCAACCTTGCACAGTTTGAAGACCGTCTTGCTGATTCAGATTTAAACAAGATCGAGATATATTCTGAAGGTGGCAAGAACAAATTGCAGCAAGCAAAACTAAATGATGCATCCGTTAATGCATTTAAGCAAATTGAAAATGTTGAGATGGTCGTTCCACAAATGCGTCTTAGTTTTTATGCTGAAGCAAAGAACTATCATGCCCCCTATCTCTCCGTTACTGCTGTTCCTCATGAAGCACTTGAATATCTTATAAAATTAGAGGATGGCAATTATATCAATGATAATTCTGCAATGCCTCAGATCGTTATGGGCTTAGGTTCTGCACGAAACTTTATCCAAAGTGAAGATGATTACAGCAGAGATTATACTGGTCCATCCCTTGATTGGATGAGCATTCCACTTGATTTATACCTCGGTGGCAAGCATGTGATGGAAGATAGCGAGATACCTAAGAGCAGAAAGTACAAATTTAGAGTAGTTGGTACCATAAAGGACAAAGACGAAAACTATCAAAATCATGATGTTTATATGAGTTTGGATATGGCAAAACAAATCTTAAAACAGAACTACCGCACAGCCAATGCCATAAACATAAAAGTCAATGAGTATGAAAACGTGCTTGTTTACACGAAATCAATGGAAGATGTTGAGCAAGTTTTAAAACAGATAAAGGAATACGGCTTTGAGGCTTACTCACAGGCAGAGTGGATAACCGAGATGAAAAAGCAACAGCAAGCACAACAAGCTCAACTATTAGCAATAGGGTTAATATCACTGATAGTATCAGCGATTGGTATAGCTAATACCATGATGACAGGCATAATGGAGCGAAGAAAAGAGATTGGTGTTATGAAAGTTATCGGTATGCCTATAAATAACATTATGCGATTGTTCTTATGCGAGGCAATGATGATCGGATTTCTTGGAGGCATTATTGGTGTAGTTATCGCTCACTTATTTGCATATATTGCTGTTACTGGTGGAGAAGAAATCAATTTCTTAGGTATGTACTTTCAGCCTGGCATGAAATTTATCATGCCAATATGGCTTGATATAGGAGCAGTCTTCATTGCTATGTTTGTTGGAATCATTGCAGGTTTCTTCCCTGCTAGAAATGCAACTAGAATGAGTCCTTCTGAGGCGGTTAGAGGTTAAGATATGTGTCATTTAAATATATAGCTTCGGTCGCTATATGTTTGGATGTTTATATATAAATAAATTTATAAAGGAGGTGGTTATGTGAATATGATTGTACTAAAAAGTCCTAACAAAACCAATGGCTAGACACCCATCACAACAAAGTGATGAAGGATTTGAAAGGACTATAAACAAGATACCATAAAGTAGGCATTCGTTCAATAGAACGGATATGAAGAAACAACAAACTTTAAAAGGAGATTGTTTATTATGAAAAAGAAACTTATAGTATGTATTATATTGGTACTTGTTTTAATTATGTCTTTCAGTGTAACAGCTTTTGCTCATAGCGGTTGGTATGCAGATAGATGGGAAAATTATTTTCATTTAAATAAAACTTCATCCTATGTGAGGTCAGAAACACGTCTAATTCAAATGTTGATGAATGATAATGTTGGAGCAAGTTTAACTGTTGATGGATATTTTGGATCATTAACTAAGTCAGAAGTTGAAGATTATCAATCAATGTGTGGTCTAGTTTCTGATGGTATTGTCGGATCAGGTACTTGGGAAGAACTAAGGGATGAGCTGATATACGAAGTTTATGATTCCGGACATTACAAATATAAGGTTGCTAATTCAAGTTACTATGACTTCAATTATAAGCACTATAGTAATGGTGTTTGGTATGTACTTAGTTATGCAGTGAACTAGAAAATTTGAGGGAGCTATGCTCCCTCAATAATTAAAATGCGATATTCAAGGGAGAATAACATGTTATTAAAGATTCTTAAAGTAGTATTTGTAAGTTTATTTCCAGTCATGCTTTTATTATTTTTTACATCATGCGTAAAGACACCCAATGATGGATTTGTTGTATCAAAAAGTCCTGTGGAAATAGACCAAATAATAATTAGTGGAGAAGATTTAAACGAAGATAATCAAACTGTCCTATTTAGCGAATCTGGATATGAGTACAGTGAAAATATCGAATATTCTCTGGAAGAAAACCTTATTGGAGCAGAAATAACCGTTGATGTAAATGCTAGTGTAGAGGTTCCAAAGTTTTTTCCATATAAATATTTAGTTAAATCTGAAAAAATATCATATGATCAAATACATAATTTGGTTGAATTAATAAATAGTGATGGTTTATTTTATAAAAGCAGAATCTGTAAAGATATTATGACAAAATATAAGATGCAAATGAAAATTGATTATTATCTAAATGAAATATCACTGTGTACAACTGAGATGAACAAGCAAAAAGATGGATATCAGGATATAGTTAAGGACCTATATGAGCAAATGCAATATCTACCTGATAGTTATGCTGATATAACTACTGATTATCTTGAAAAAACAATAAAAACATCTACTGCTATTAATTTTCAATTTACTAATGAAAACTATAATGATAAAGCGCATATTTTGGACATAAATGAGAGCTATTCTCCAGATATATTCTGCGTGATCGCTGAAGATACACAGGAGCAAGGGATACGATATAAAAAGTCTGCTAATGGTAAATTATTTGCATTAGATGATGAAGAACTAAATAAAAGCTACAGTTTTTCTCAAAGCGAAGCAGAAGTCTTAGCTAAGCAATTCGTAAATGCAATTGATAATGACCTTTCTCTTATAGATGCAAGTTTATTGGCAGTAATTGATAGAGACTCAAATACTAAAGTTAATAAATATATACCAAAAGGATACATGCTCGTATACTCGCACAAATACGGCGAAGTGCCGATAAACTATTCAGAAGAGGAAAACTACTGGAAATATCAAAATGAAAATAATCAAGTATATGAAGAGTATTATCCTCAGGAATATTTAGTGATATTCGTTGACGAAACAGGAGTAATAGAATTGAAATATAACTCCCCGTCAGAGATTGTTGGCAAGGTAGATGAAAAATTCGAATTGCTTTCTTTTAATAAAGTACTAAATAAATTTAATGATTATATTGTTTTAAATGGGTTTAAAGAGGGTACTT
>JMSV01000099.1_pt1 | contig 13115 bp, 12 predicted proteins | sample 179021 | NCBI WGS metagenome assembly JMSV01 (sample SAMN02769581, study PRJNA246767) | bioreactor metagenome | isolation source: Culture-2 Bioreactor Bmz derived from microbial biomass from the upper 2 cm... | place: Germany: Bremen | collected day 87 after inoculation | reverse complement strand
ACTATTTTTTATTTCAATAATAATAGGATTTCAAAGTGCTTCAGCATGCATTTCTGTATCACTATTTACACTAGCATTCTTTTTAGTGGTTGGTAGTGTAAAAAATTCATTAATTATTAAGACACAGTAATCACTTTTAAAAAATAATAAACTATAAATATGAAACTGATAATTAAGTAGTAAAAAAAGCAAACTCAATGTTTACACCATAATTTTATGGTTGCATATAAAAAAAGAAAAGGTGGTGGTTATATATGTATATGATTGTATAAAAAAGTCCTTACAAAACCAATGGCGCGAACCCATCACAGAAATGTGATGTAAGAATTGCAAGGACTATAAAAAAGGATACCATAAAGTGAGAGTATGTTCAACTGAACTAGAATTTAAAAACTCTAAAGGAGAATTTTATTATGAAAAAGAAACTATTAGTTAGTGTAGTATTAGTATTAGTTTTGGTTATGTCATTTAGTGTTACTGCTTTTGCATAACCATACTATACAAGTGATTTCTCAAAGAATATATTTACTTCTTCGACTGAATCTAAAACTGCATCTCAAGAAGTCTATGATTACAACTCATATTTTAAGAGAAATGACAATAATGCACATACTGCATACAAATCAATGCCTGTCTATAGTAGTAAATCAAGTATAAGTGGAGTAAGCTACGATATTAATTATAGTGGTGGTTCAAATTACTTTGATACAAGTGTTACTACGTTTAAATTGAGAATTAATAATTATGCTCAATATGGAACTTATTGTCGCACATCTGGATCATATGGCGGAACGTACTAATTTATTAACATCAAATTACTTCCTGCAGGGTCATTGCAGGAAGTAACATAATAACTTACAAGAGGTGGATATGGAAAAAAGAAATTCTATAATAAATATAATACCAACTTGGGTTTGGGTATTTTGTTCGATTACATGTTTTCTGTGTTTATTGTCTTATACTGAAGGGGATATCTATTATAATACTGAAACAATGAGTATATGGGAATCAATTTCAAGAAATCTTAGTAAATTTGCTTATACTTTTGAACCTTTTTATATATTTGCAATTCTTTATTCATTCCTATTTTATTCAGAACATGATGGTTCGAATAAAAATGTTAGTCCCTTAAATTATGTTATATCTATTTTCCAGCTTTCTATTGTTATATTGCTTGGGATATATATAATAAATTGCTTATCGTATTTTTATTCCATATTAATAAATGATGTGCCATTTAGCTTTAGTAATACATGGTCACAAAGTTTGACACCCATGAAACTGTTATCACCAATAACTTCAGGAATAGTGTTAAGTCTACTATTAATTTTACGCATTACATTATCAGGATTAATGATTACATTGATAAGCAAGCTCTTTAATAAGGGGATATATTTTAGTTTTATAATATTTTGCATTTTTTTATTTTTGTTTGGCTTTGAGTCAATTCCAGTATTTTGCAAAGTAAATATTTTGCCATCTCAGTTTTGTAGCTTAGAACACTTAAGTCTAATTATTGGCGATGCAGTTAGCGAGATTTTTGGAGTTAAACCTGTTTCGTTAGGAGGTTCTATTACTTACTATGCCATCTCAAATATGATTCTATTTGCATTTTTGGTGCTAATTACAAATAAGAACTGGTGTATAAGGCTATCATTTTTTAAAAAAAGCAATATGATAAGAAGTGATATTATAGCACTCCTCCTTTCTAGAAAGTTCTGGATATATGTTATTTTAATTTCATGTGTTCTACCTTTTAATTATTACTTAATATGGTTGCCGAACGGATTCGAGAACTTGAACTCTGCCTTCGCAATATTTTACCATGCATTTGTAAATAGTTATTTAATGAATTTTATTATTCCTTTACTTAGCGTGACCTTGCTAGGATTTTCTATGCACTCACAATTGCTAGAATTGAAATCTAAACATTTATTGAGTAGTAGAATTTACTTTTGCAAGGCTTTATATGCATCACTAGGCACAATGTTATTATATTTATTTGCGTCTGGTGTAGCAATTCTTATCAGTTCATTAATATCATTCAATGGCAATTGGGATTTCAAGTATATTCTATTATATTTGTTGTATATAAGTCTGATAGCAATTGTATTCACTCTTTCTAGTTTTGGTTTGCTAGTGATTTCTAATAATAGGACTTTTGCAGTGGCAGTACCTGTGCTCTATACACAATATGCCTTTGGCGGGATATATCATAGTCTTGGCTCAAAGAATATTAGTGAATTTTATGGTTATTTACCACAAATTATCGTAAATTGTTTTGATGGAAAGGTAATAGCCAACACTAATATTATTGCAGCAACATTTGCATCAATCATGATTCTTTTACTAGGATTATTAAAAATTAATGGAGGAGTAAGAGTAAATGATAATTAAAAGAAGACTGATAATTTTACTAATTATGCTCGCCTTAATAAATACATTCTTTGCTTGCAAATCGACACCATCCCAAGAGGTAGTAATCAATAAAAATGATAAGCAGTTAAAAATGTTGATTGAAACATCAAATGGGAATGGACATGTGAGAGCGCCTTTGAAGGTGAAAGAAAGTTTTGAAATTCGAGACATTCATGTAAATATTTTAGCAGATATATATAATCCAAATGTTGATAAATACCCTGTTTTCTACGCAGAGCCATATAAAGAAATATCTGGTGAATTGATAGCATCACTTACAAATGAGCTTTTCAAAAATCAGAACATATGGCAAATTGTAAAAGAAGAGGATCAACAACAAACAAAGGCTGAACTTGATATGTCTATATTGCGGTTGAAACAACAGAGTATAGCATTTGAAAATTATATTAAGCTAAGGGGTTATGAAGAAATAAGGGATGATAGTATCCGTTCTAGATATAAGAAAAAAATCAATAGCCTAGGCGAAGACTACAAGACTGCTCCTAACTACTGGGAGGCTGAAAAAGTGCAATTTAATGAAATATTTGATTCGAAGTTTGAAGGAGTATCAATTTATACTTTAAATGAGAGTAAAGAAATTAGAGAGGGAGAGTTATCAATTTCGGGTTTCATGGATAGTTCCCTCTTATATTTTGTCCGCGATTTTAATGAAATATATACTTTAGGTCCATTGCTTATAAATCAATCAATATCTTCTAGCATTTCTGAAAAGGAAGCTATTAGTAAAGCAGATGAAGTTTTGTTAATCATTAGAAATGAAACAGGTAAGGATTATCGGGTTACATCAACCCATATAGGATATGAAAGACCAAGCTATTTGAATCCATTGGGATACGAAAATATTGAAGAATATTCTCAATGCTATGCGTTTTCAGTTAGTCTTTTTTGCAATAATATTCCTGCTTTTTACGCAGAATCTGCTTTTGGTGGTTTTGAAAAGGATTTATATAATAAACCTTGGTTTGCAGAAAAGTTAATCATATTTGTTGATGACAAAGGAGTTAAGCAAATTGAATGGCGAGGTATGGGTAGAGCCGTTTTAACAGTCAATGAAGATGTGCGGATATTGTCTTTTGAAGATATTTTGACTAAGTTTAAGAGCCATCTTGAATTAGAATGGGCATATGAAGATAAAAATCCATCTGTTCTCTATACTGAACTGAAAATAGATAGAATTACTTTGGGTATGGCACGTGTTATTGATAGGAATAATCAAGGTGAATATCTTATGATACCTGTCTGGGATTTTTTTGGAAAGATAGAAACCACATATAAAGATGGAGAACTCCCTAACCATTCTGATAAAATTACTAACGAAGTTACAACATCAAGTGTATTAACAATTAATGCAATTGATGGAAGCATAATAGATAGAAATATTGGTTATTAAAAAATTAAAAAATCATACTATTCAGTTAGTATTAAAAGGATATATATGTACGAAATCAAGACAGACATAAAGCGGAGTATAAGTAATATAGCATTTGTTATATCAACTTTATTAGTATTGGTTTTAGCCATATTTGGAGCAGGGTGGAAAGTAGTTTTCCCAGCTAATGTATCAGAGGGTTTAATGATGTACTATCACAGTGAGATTATTATGCAGGGAATGAAATCTGACATTGTATTACTTTTTGTTCCAATTATATGCACACTGCCATATACTTCAGCCTTCTTGGATGAGTATACTAGCGGATTTATTAAGGTATATCTTATGCGAAGCGATAAAACTGAGTATGTAAAAGGTAAAGTTATAGCTCCCATAGTGTCTGGTGGTCTGTGCATATTTATTGGTATCATCCTTGCAAACCTATTGCTAATCATCATCTATTCCCCAATGGAGATTATGGATGAAAAAGCAATATCGCCATTCTTAGATATTTTAGGAAAAGCATTCCTATATTTTCTTGCAGGAGGCTTCTGGGCAAGCATCGGTTTGCTTTTAGCAAATATTACACTATCAAAGTATATGGCATATGCCTCTCCATTCGTCATATTCTATGTACTCGTTATTTTACAGGAACGATATTTTAGAGAATTAAATGTGCTAAACCCAAAGGAATGGCTAGAAGTAGAGCAGTTCTGGGTAATGGGTAGATGGGGTGTAGCAATTATGATGATAATGATGATTGCCATCACTATAGTGATAAATTTTCGAGTCATAGAAAAAAAGCTTAACGCTTAAGGTATTTTAATGAAGATAAGTAATAGCATCAATCAAGTATGGCAAATTGCCTTATATAACTTTAGAGGATGGAAGAAAAACCCCAAGATATTTATAACCTTTGGGCTTGCTTTTGTATTGTGCTTTCTTCTTACTGATAAAGCAGTTAAGTTCTCATATGAATATGAAACGATCATGCAAATAGTAGAACCTTTTGTATGGACTTTTGGTGATGCAACATCAATTATGCTTGCTTCCCTACTGCTAATACTATTATTTTCCGATATGCCATTTTTAGGCTCAGGCATCCCGTTCTATTTATTAAGAACAACAAGATTTCGTTGGATGCTAGGACAAGTGTTATACATTACACTTACAACCTTTATATATATGTCATTCATCTTAGTGTCAAGCATTATTGTTTGCGCCGCAAATGCTTTCCCCGGCAATATGTGGTCTGAAACTGGTGCAATCCTCGGATACTCCCAAGCAGGTAAAGCGGTAGCTCTCCCCTCTTCCGTTAAAACTATGGAAATGAGTACACCATATCAATGTATGGCTATCATCTTTTTATTGATGTTACTATACACTTTAGTGTGCGTGTTTATCATGTTCTATTTCAACCTCAAAAAGGGAAAGTTCTGGGGAATTGCATCGGTTTTTACCTTTAGTCTTTTTGGTTTTTTGCTAAACCCCCAAATATTTAAACAACTATTACAACTAGAGGATGAGCAAATGTATATAGCCAATGTTACAACTGGTTGGCTCTCCCCACTGAATCATGCCACCTACTATATGCATAACTTTGGGTATGATCTTCTTCCTCGGCTTTGGCACACATATATCTTCTATGCTGTTGTTATCATCCTTTTTTTTATTTTGTCATATTTCACAATCAGAAAATATAACTTTAAGTTTATCGGAGGTCTTAGCTAATGAATGAAATCATAAATCCAGATAATAGAATACTTGATGTCGCCATCAGTATTCAAGATGTTTATAAATCATTTGATGACGAGGAAATATTACATGGTATTTCGCATGAGTTTGAGGAAGGGAAAATCCACGGTGTGGTAGGCAACAACGGAAGTGGTAAAACTGTTCTATTCAAATTGATGTGTGGTTTTTTACATTGTACAAGAGGAAAAATATTTATCGACTATCAACAAGTAGGAAAGGACATGGACTTTCCAGATGATATGGGAATAATCATAGAAACACCAGGATTCTTGCCATATCAGACAGGTTTTAAAAACCTTCAGATATTAGCTTCTCTACAAAAGAAAATAGATGATAATACCATCTTTGAAACAATCAAGCGAGTTGGACTTGATCCTAATATGAAAAAATATGTTTCAAAGTATTCATTAGGTATGCGCCAGCGTTTGGGTATTGCTCAAGCAATTATGGAAGATCCAAGAATACTGATCCTCGATGAACCATTCAATGGGCTTGACAAGCATGGTGTAAAGGATATGCGGCAGCTTATAAAAGAGTTGAAAGGAAATGGTAAAACAATACTCCTTGCAAGCCACAATGCAGCAGATATAGATGAGCTATGTGACACAGTATGCGAGATGGATGCAGGGATACTTACGGTAATAAGGTGACTATATGAATAAATTAGCAGTCGATGATAGCCATATCATTGCAAGGAACTTAACAAAAGTATATAAGACAAAAAAGACAAGGCTTAAAGCACTTTCTAATGTCGATGTAGATATAAAGCGTGGTGAGTTTGTCTCTATTGTAGGAACTTCCGGTAGTGGAAAATCAACACTTCTTTCTTTGCTTGCAGGGCTTGATAAGCCGAGCAGAGGCAGAATCATCATAGATGGTGTTGGTGTGCATAGAGCAAGTGAAGAAAAATTAGTTAAGTTTAGACGTGAGAACACAGGATTTATATTTCAGTCGTTTAACCTCTTTGATGTTTTAACAGCACAAGAAAATGTCGCATTCCCATTAATGATTATGGGAGTTAAGCGAAGCCTACGCATGAAGAGGGCACATCAAGTATTAGAAGAATTGGGACTAGCTGAACATATCCATCATAAGCCTAATGAGTTATCTGGAGGACAACAACAAAGGGTTTCTATAGCAAGAGCTATTATCTCTAACCCTTCTATCATTTTTGCTGATGAACCAACAGGAAACTTAGATAGTGTAACAGCTGATTCAATCATGGATTTATTGCATCGAATAAAAGAAGAAAAAGGAACGACTATATTAATGGTTACGCATGATTCAAACATTGCTTCAAATGCTGATCGTATAATAAGGATAGAAGATGGACGTGTAGTTTCGCCAGAATTACTTACTAGCAATGACAAAGTATGCGAATAAAGAATAATCAAGCATCAACAGAAAATTTTTCAAGGATAAGGATATCTATGAATATTACATTTAACAAATATAAAGCAAGTATTCCAAAAAGAAAGATAATTTCAATACTACTTGCCACCATTATACTCATATTTGCGTTCACACCTACAGCTTATGCAGGTGCAAAGATGCAAGTAGTGAAAAACGAAGTAGGAAAATCAAGTGTTGATATATCTCTAAAGTTTAGTGATGTTTTAACAGTAGGTGATATCAATGTTACTGCATCAATCGGAAGTGGGCTTGGGCAAACTTTCCCTGCTAGTTTTTCTATGAACAGAGTGGTTAGCGAGTATTTAGATAGTGGTGGAAACCACTCAGGAACGTATGCTTTAGATTTCTCCATTCCTCTTTTGTCATCTAAAATGAATGGAACTTATCCTATCGCAATAACAATAACAGATGACAATGGCAATACTGATACATTTAGTCTTAATGTATCAATAACCAATGGCGCTAATCCGCCAACCCCAACACCGACACCTAAGGTGGAATCAACATCCACTAGACCTAGACCAGAGCCTAAGCTTATTATCCAAAAGTATTCAGTCAGTAAAGATCCAATTATGGCAGGTGAAGAGTTTGAGATTGATCTTACGCTACTCAACACACAAGATCGATACCACACATATAACGTCTTACTTACCTATACGGGTGAATCGGTAGAAGTCCTACCATCTGGTGATAGCAATGCAATATATATAGATGAAATAGAGGATGAAGAGACGCATGATGTAACGCTTAAAATGAAAGCTAGATTGGATGCAGAAGCAAAGCCATATAAAATCAATATCAATATGACCTATGAGAACAGTGGTCGAACAGGTTATACAGTAACAGAGTCTATCGTTGTGGAAGTTTCTCAACCGATTAGGATTAGTCATGATGATGTAAGTCTAACAAAAACAGTTAATGCTGGAGATAGTATCCCTCTATCAATGCAAGTTATTAATAAAGGGAAGTCAACATTATTCAACGTACAAGTATCAATGGAGATGAATGGTGCAATCCCTGACGCTTCTGCTTATCTTGGAAATATGGAACAAGGTACTTCTGAGATGGCAGAGATATATGTTTTCTTTGGAACCTTGGACATGAATAGCGATTCAAAAGAAAAGTATGGCTACACTGAAGGAAAGATGTTGCTTACTTACGAAGATGAATACGGCAAGGAATACAACGAGGAAATACCTCTCTCCACTACGATAGAACGACCAGTATTTGATGACCTTTATACCAAAGAAGAACCAGAAGAAGAGGAAAAAGTAAAGGCTGGTCAATGGTGGGTTTCAATAGCACTTCTACTAGCGATTGGTATTGCAGTGTTTGGCTTTGTATCATACAGACGAAAAGTTGAAAAGCTTAGACGTGAGTATGGCGATAATAGTATATAGGTTTATGACCAAAGGATATTATAATGAAATTTTATGATTTGATAATGCTTTCTGCTCTAAATCTATATCGAAGACTAGCTCGGACACTGCTTACAGTTATAGGCGTTGTTATCGGTACAGCTTGTATTATCATCATGCTTGCTATTGGTATTACAAACCTTGCTCAGTTTGAAGAGAGGCTTGCTGATTCAGATTTAAACAAAATCGAAATTTATTCTGAAGGTGGCGAAAACAGATTCCAGCAAGCAAAGCTGAATAAATCAACTGTAAATGCTTTTAAGCAGATTGAAAATGTAGAGATGGTCGTACCACAAATTCGTATTAGTTTTTATGCTGAAGCAAAGAACTACCATGCCCCCTATCTTTCTGTTACTGCTGTTCCTAATGAAGCACTTGAGTCTCTTATTAATTTAGAGGATGGTAATTATATCAACGATAATTCTGCTATGCCACAGCTCGTTATGGGTTTGGGTTCTGCTAGTAACTTTATCCAGAGCGAAGATGATTACAGTAGAGATTATGCTGGTCCATCTCTTGATTGGATGAGTATCCCTCTTGATTTATATCTTGGCGGTAAACATGTGATGGAAGATAGCGAGATACCTAAAAGCAGAAAGTATAAGTTCAGAGTTGTTGGAATCATCAAAGATGAGAATGAAAACTATCAAAGCCATGATATATATATGAGTTTAGATATGGCAAAGCAAATCTTAAAACAAAATTACCGTACAGCTAATGCGATAAACATGAAGATTAATGAATATGAAAACGTTATTGTATACACAAAATCAATGGAAGACGTTGAGGAAGTTTTAAAGCAGATAAAGGAATATGGCTTTGAGGCATACTCACAGACAGAGTGGATTACAGAGATGAAAAAGCAACAACAAGCTCAACAGGCTCAACTCTTAGCAATAGGGTTAATCTCGTTGGTCGTATCAGCAATAGGTATAGCAAATACCATGATGACAGGAATTATGGAAAGAAGAAAAGAGATTGGTGTTATGAAGGTTATCGGCATGCCGATAAACAACATTATGCGATTATTCCTATGTGAAGCCATGATGATCGGGTTCCTTGGAGGAATAATTGGTGTGGTTATCGCCCACTTATTTGCATATGTAGCAGTGACTGGTGGAGAAGAGATAAATTTCTTGGGCATGTATTTTCAGTCTGGTATGAAATTCATCATACCGCTATGGCTTGATGCGGGAGCAGTATTCATTGCTATGTTTGTTGGAACTGTTGCAGGGTTCTTTCCTGCTCGAAATGCAACTAGGATGAGTCCGTCTGAGGCGGTTAGGGGGTAAAATACTTTCATGTTGCCGATAATAGAAAACATACAGGAGCAAACTATTATGGATAATGATATATATAGAAAATCTCTTGGAGAAACTATAAAAAAAGCTAGAAACGAGCGTAGACTGTCGCAACTTGCACTTTCTGAGCAAACAAATATAGCTCAATCAACGATTGTTTATTTAGAAAAAGGAGAATAAGGCATAAACATTGATACTCTTCTCAAATTATGTGATGGTCTATCAATTAGTATAATAGATTTTTTGATACTTGTGGAAGAAAGTTTGCTAACTAAACTTTAGTGTATTATAAAAATATGATTAATTGCTCAAGCTATTTCAATCACAATGACATTAATGATTTACATGGGGATCAGCCTTTTAGAAACGGTTGTAAATTGTTAAAATGTTTTAGGAGAAAACAATGAAGGAGCACCAAACTAACAAATACGATCAAATAGTTGATTATTATCAAAATATGATAGTGTCAAGAGAACTCTTACCTAAGCAAAAATTAAGCTCTATTCGTGATTCGGCAAAAAGTTTTTCAGTTAGTATTACTACTGCTCAAAAAGCCTATCAAATATTAATAGAGTCTAACATATGTTATGCAAAATATGGTAATGGAACATTTGTGTCACAAGGCGCTAGAGACATTATAGTAAACAATATGCTCGATAATTTTGAATTATCTTTGGACAACCTGCGAGGAATCGGTCTTTCTGAATCTGAAATTATAAATATCATTTCAAAAATATAGAATAGTAGTTCTGATGTAAAACTTATTAGCATTCAGAAAGGAAAGTCATATGAATGATGTTTTGATTTGCCTAAAAATCGGTCTTTTTTTATTAATTTCCTAATAATTGTATTGTATTAAGATATAATCGGATTTTCTTAAAAACAAATAAATATCAGTTAATTTTCAAACAAAAGCTCACATTTTTCTGCGAGCTTTTTTATTTTCAAAAAGCCATTATTGGATATGGCTTTTTTTGTTGTACAAAAAATCATATAAAACTTAGATATCTACCTAATATTCGCGCCCCACCGCTTCTTTTGAATTTGTAGTTAACCAATTCAAATTTGAAAGGAGCAACAAAATGAAAGAATACTTTGTATATGTAAATGGTATTAAAGTAAAAGTAACTAAGGCGGTAAAAAACGAATATGATGCTATCTCGGGAATATCTCGCCATGAACGATATGTTGTAAATGAAGCTAAGGCGAAGAAAGAATTGTCGCTTGAAAGATTATTGGAGGATGACCCTATTTTTGAGTATAGTATTTCAAATAGTAGCGAATACACGGATGAATTAGTTATTAAAAAGCTACTAATATCTTCATTAAATGACTGTTTAAATTGTTTATCGACAGATGAGGTCTTTATTATCTCACAATACTTTTATAACAATATGGATGAAAAAGAAATTGCTTTGCAATTAGGAATTAGTCAGCAAGCAATAAATAAGAAAAAGCATAAAATTATAGCTAAACTTAAAAAAATTATGAAAATATAAAATAATTCAATATTTTTGGTTGTTAGCCCCCCTCATTTATTGGCGGTATATATGAGGGGGGTTTTTCTATTCTCCCCATAGCACCTTGAAAAGTGAATATCATATGTCCTGAGTAACGTTACTTTATGTGCCTTGATCGGAAAGCGATGCGAGCGGTTCGCCATAACATGCCTTTGATTTATTCAAAGGCATTAGCGATAAAACCGACTTAAAAGTGTTGAAGGAATAAAACATTTTGCCATAACCACATAAGGGAAAAACAGACGATACTTCTGCTTTTTGTAGTAGCCTGCTTGACTGGGGGAAATTCATCTGCGGTTTGAAATGATAGAGCTGTGGGGGGATTTATGGGATAGCCTAACCAGCTACCGCTCAGGACATTTTAATTTTAAAACTTTCAGCATTTGCATATTTCAATTAATCAAATGTTGAGATATGCAAATACTGATGGGAGGCAATATGCTAAACCAATATACAGCAATGGCTGTCAAAATATTAAAAAAGAAAAAACTAATCAATGAGTATGCCGATGGCATATTGATTATAAAAGATTGTGTGTTAGTTGAAGAGTTTAAAGGTAAATCCTACTCATACACACTATATAACTACGTTGACGGCGAGAAGAAATACATCAGTCATAGACGAAAACAATTAGATAAAATTGCTCTATACAAATTGATACCTAACCTATTAGATCAAAAGATCGTGGGCAGTACAATACCCGATGGTGAAGATTTAATCAGATATATTTTTGAGCATGTATTCAAAAGTTTCGGATATATTGTTCGTGAAAATCAAGTTGACTTATCAATAAAGATGTACCAATCAATGAGAAACAAAGAAATTCTTATGTCTGATGTCGCAGTAGGATTTGGAAAAACGCATTCATATTTAATTGCTGGAATAGTGTACCATATGGAAATAGAATGTAGGAATAAACCCATTATAGTTACAACATCAAGCAAAGAATTACAAAGAGCAATTGTTGATGAGTATCTGCCTGATATATCAAAAATGCTTTTAATGTATGGGATTATAAATCAAGAAATAGAGGCAGTTTTAAGAAAAGGCAGAGATAATTACATATGCCATAGAAGATTATCTGAATACATATCAACTATTAAGAGAAGCAAAAAACCAGCAAATCAATATGATACACTTTTAAGCTTAATGATATCAAGAGATATAGACTTAGATCAAGCTAATGGTATTAGCAAATATGACAGAACAAAAATTGGTATTCAAAAAAACGAATGTAAGAACTGTCCTCAAAACCATATGTGTCCTTATCAATCATTTATGAAAGATGCCCTAAAAAACTTTTATGTTTTTCAAGTTTGCAATCATAACTATTACACCGTTGATGCTAAGCATAAACATAAGAACCTAAGAAGTTCTTTATTACCTGAATATAGTGCTGTAATAATTGATGAAGCACACAAATTAGAGCAGGCAGCCATACAGACCTACAGCCATATTATTGATTTTCAACAGGTCGAAAGTTATATGAAAGATAGAAATGCAAAAAATAATAATTCAAATAAAAACTTGTCCAATTTGTGTAATGATATTGAAGTTATATGTAAAGAGATCAAGGAAGAACTATTTAAACAAGTTACTTTAAATGAAAATACTCTTAAATATTCAGTAAATATCACACCAAGGGTTAAGCGTAAACTATTGATTCTTAGTAATAGTTTAGTGTTTGCAAACAAGATGTTATCAAAGAATAAAAACTATTCTCTTCAAAGATTGCTTGTTATAGCAAGGAGCATTGATAGTTTCTTTGAAGAAAAGTGCATCTCTTATATAGAAAACATAGATAGCAAATACGTTTTGGTAGGTGTTTCAAAGGATATTGGCAAGCTGATGAAAAAATATCATTTTAGTGATAACCATAGCATTATTATGACTTCTGGCA
>JMSV01000098.1_pt1 | contig 13186 bp, 9 predicted proteins | sample 179021 | NCBI WGS metagenome assembly JMSV01 (sample SAMN02769581, study PRJNA246767) | bioreactor metagenome | isolation source: Culture-2 Bioreactor Bmz derived from microbial biomass from the upper 2 cm... | place: Germany: Bremen | collected day 87 after inoculation | reverse complement strand
CTCCAGTATCTGAATATGTATTTTCTACCGATTGTGTTAAATGACTTGCAACATCATTGCTGGTAGTGGAGACATTTTTCATATTATCGACAATTTCAATTACACCAGAAAGCATCTTATCCTTTTGTTCTTGCTCTGCACGTATTGCATCTATTTGTTCGTCTTTGATTTGCATGCTAAGCCAACTTGATTTAATTATGGTGAATATAAATACGGCAATTGCGATAGAATATATAATAATTTGTGATGTGTTCTGATCGAAAAAGTTTTCAATGTTTAGAATCCCTAATGTGACATGTCCTATAAACCCTAGTGATGGTATTATGCAGGCAATTATTGTTAGTTTCTTATTATTATATGATGAAAAAAGTGCAATGATAAAAAACATAAAAACAAAAGCAACAAAGTCTGATGATGTGAACATAAGATAAGTAAAAGCAGAGTAAAATCCAAATAGAGGTAAATACTTTATCCCTGGATGATCATGTCTTTTTTTAAACATTACCCATGATATTACTAGAGATAATACCAATATTGCCACTAGAGCTGACGTTTCAAGTAGCTCCATCTCTCCTTGTAAAAACTCGCTGGTCAAAGCACCAATTAATAGAACTGAAACACCTGACACTACACTGAGTACCATTTTGTTTATTCTTACTAGGCCATTATCCATATCTAAAATCCTCCGATTGATTAAAAACTATTGTATATATAAATGTTTTGTTAGACTTGCAATTCATATTATATGAGTTATATTATACTACTTTGGAAACTTATAGTCCATATCATTAATATAAATATTGCCATAAAACTGCCAAATTTATTACCATGTCGCGCCATATTTTGATCGTATAATTTGAGTATCTTAAATAAAGGAGATAATAACTTATGATAAAACGAGTATTAATGATAGTTTTTATAATTATCTTAATAACTTTTGCAGTGTTGGGCTGTAATGGAAAAGACGAAAGTAATAAAAGAGTAGAGGATAAACCTGAGCTGAGTGAGAAGGTTGATGATGTACAAGAACAAGCAACGTCTGAATTGGCAAAAGTGAACGAAGTGGCTGAAGTTAAAGAATATGAGGACTTGATCGAATACGAGGAGCTGATGGAGTATGAGGAAATTGAGGAGTATGAGGAACTGATGGCTCTTGAGGAATTGATGGATGAAATAGAAGAGTTTGAGCAGTTAGAAGAAATGTTAGAAGATTAACTGACATGATTTTGCCACAAAAAACATAAAGAAAATACATAACTATCGGATATATTATAAACAACTTGAGGGACGAGCCTTGAGAAAAAAATTAAAAGGAGTACAAAAATATGAAGAAACTAATAATTTGCTTAATGGTGTGTGTGATGCTATTTAGTGTAACAACGGCATTTGCAGAGGAATTAACAGAGGAACAAAAAGTAATGCTGGAAGAGCGTGCAGCAGAAAAAGGCATGAGTGTAGAGGATTTTATTGAATACTTGCAACAGAAGAAAACAGAGATGGAAGCAAAAGCGGCAGAGAAAGGGCTTACTTTTGAAGAGTATAAGGAGGAGCTTTTAGAAAGAAGAGAACAGTTTCAGGCAAAAGCTGATGAAAAGGGGCTGAGTGTTGAGGAGCTTAGAGTACAGATTCAGGCAAAAAAGGATGAACTTCAAGCAAAAGCTGATGAGCTTGGATTAACTTTAGAAGAATACAAAAATAATCTTAGCCAGAGAAAAGAAGATGTTGTACAAAAAGCAGCAGAGCAAGGCATGACAGTTGAAGAATATAGAGAGAGTAGAAAAGCAGAAGTTGAGGCAAAGGCTGCTGAAATGGGGCTGAGTGTTGAAGAGTTTAGAGCACAGGGTCGGGCAAAAAAGGATGAACTTCAAGCAAAAGCTGATGAGCTTGGCTTAACACTAGAAGAATATAAAAACAATCTTAGCAATAGGCAAGAAGAGTTTGAAGCAAAAGCAGCAGAACAAGGCATGACAGTTGAAGAATATAAAGCGAGTAGAAAAGCAGAAGCTGAGGCTAAGGCTGCTGAAAAAGGTATTAGTGTTGATGAATTAAGGGAAAATAGGAAAGCCTATCAAGCAAAGCAGGCTGAATAATCATTTTCACAAATTACCATGGTATAGCAACTTGTCCATGGTAATTTGTGTGATATAATAATTAAGTAATCGTTCAATGGGTTTTGATAATAAATGAGCGATTACTTAAAAGAATCAAGAGTGTGAGGGTAATGCATGAAGCTAATTTATGTTGCTGATGATGATAAAAATATTTGTAAACTTTTGACGAACCATATTGAAAGCGCTGGATATAAGGTTGTAAGTTTTTCTGATGGAAAAAATCTGCTTGATGCGTTTAATAATAAGCCTTGCGATCTTATTATCACTGATATCATGATGCCTAATATGAATGGCTATGATTTATGTAAAGAGATTAGAAAGACAAGCATGATTCCAATCTTTATGATCTCTGCAAATAACGATGAGATTGACAGAGTTTTGGGGCTGGAGCTTGGAAGTGATGATTATATTTCTAAGCCTATTAGCTTTAGAGAGCTTATAACGAAGATAAAGAACACGTTTAAACGGATTGAGATGTATCAAAATGCTTCAGTGGGCGTCCAAAACGATAAAGTTTTGGTGTGTAATGATTTAAGCGTGGATCAAGATAAAAGGGCCGTTTTTATTATGGATGAAATGCTCAAGACAACAGCTAAAGAGTTTGAGCTTTTGGAGCTTTTTTTATCCAACCAGACCAAGGCTTTTTCTAGAGAGATGATTATTGAAAGAATATGGGGATATGAATATTTTGGTGATTCTAGGCAAGTTGATCATATGATTAAAAGGCTGAGAAAAAAGATGATTGAGGCTGGCTGCAAATGTAAAATTGAAACCGTTTGGGGTTTTGGATATAAACTCGGTGGTGAAAATGAAGAATAAACTGGCTAAAAAGTTAATGCTGATAAACACGTTGATTGTGCTTTTTGCACTTATTGCTTTTTTTTCTGTTGTAACGTTTATTTTAACCACATTTATGAAAGATAATATCAAGGAGCAACTATTATCAGAAAACAAGTCAGCTTATCGTATAGCTGCTCTTTCTAATAATGGAGATGATGAAAAGGCTACTGATCAACCAGTGATGTACAATAATTTGACCGATAGCATATGCCTTATATATTCTAGGCGAGTAAATCAGCCAGACTATGAGCTTATCTATAATAATGATAGTAGCTTTGTTGCACCCAAAGACACGAATGAATTTCTTGCAAAGATAAACTCATCTGAGAACAGGATAATTCAGGCGGATATTGATGGAAAAGATTATCTTTGCACGATTTCAAGGTCGTCTGGTAACAGGCTTAGAAAAAGGAATTCCATAGCTGTTGTTTCGCTTATTTCTTTGGATGATGTTAAGAGCATTACTAATAGGTATATTATTGCACTTATTATTACGTCGATTATTTTAATCATGATAACAGTGGTATTGATAAGCATTTTTTCAAGAAGAATTACTGTGCCGATTGTTAAACTGACAAGGCTTACAAAACTCTATTCAAAACGCGAGTTTGATAAAAAATATATTGCTAAGACGAATGATGAACTAGAGGAACTCTCGCTGTCCATCAACAAGATGGCGCACAGTCTTAAACGGCATGATGAAGAAAAAAGTAGGCTTTTTAGGCATATCTCTCATGAGTTGAAAACGCCACTAACTGCAATTTATGGATATGCTGAGGGTATAAAAACGAATATATTTGACGATAATGATGAGCCTTTGGATATAATCATGAGTGAAAGTCTTAGGATTAAAAAGCTTACAGAAGATATTATCTTTTTAAGCAAACTGGAAAGTAGCATTGAAAAGTTTGAATTTGAACAATTGGATTTAAGTCCAGTGATAGAAAAGGCGATTCGGAGTATTGAAAGCATTGCAATTTTAAACGATATTGATATTATGTATCAGCCGATAAAAACCAGTAAAATCACTATCGATAAGGACAAAATTTTTCGCGCAATAGTCAACATTTTATCCAACTGCATTAAGCATACGAATGATTTGATTGAGATATTTTTGTCGCAAGATGATGATAATGTAATTATTGCGATTTGTGATAATGGAGATGGCTTTAAAAAGTCGGATGTTGAAAATATCATGCAAGGTGTTTCAAAAGAAAAAATGGGTGGTAGCGGTATTGGCCTTTCTATTGTTAGGCAGATTATTAAAGCGCATGGTGGTAGGCTTGTTATTTCCAATAGGAAAGATCAAGGTGGGGCTATGTTTAAAATCTTCTTATCAAAATGATTTTAAGCTTATTAGCACAATTATAGATTATTATTGCTTCAAACATTTGAAGTAGTGGTTAGAAATTCCTAAAATTATTTACTCAATATTATAATCAGTAAAGTTCTTTAAAAACGATTTTTTCGTTGATTTGAGGAGTTTTAATTTTTGATACCATTGGTGAGTGATAATCGTTAGGAAAAATATAAATAGAAATTTAAAAGTGGGTATATAAAAATGAATAAAAAAAATATAAAATTATTAATTATTTGCAGCATGGTTGTTATTGCTATGACACTATGTGCGTGTTCCAATATAGAATTTGAAAAAGACACTGAAGTACAACAGGATTTGAACGAGATAAATATTGATAATGAGCAGGTCATCGATAGTGAAAGCAATGTTGATAGTATTGATAGTGAAAGCGATGATAGTGACGATGGTGACAAGGATAATAGTTTATACGATTTTAGTGTGATAACAATTGGAACAGGAACGCCAGAGTATTCTAATATAAAAGCTAATGCTAGTACTGCTATTAAGTATAATGATAAATATTTTATTATTGATTGCGGAGATGGTAGCTATGCAAATCTGATGGATGCGGAATTTGATTTTAGAAATATTGCAGGGATATTTTTTACACATCATCATATCGATCACACAGGTGATTTTTTTGATATCTATATAAAATGTCTACAATCAAATAATAAACTTAGTGTTGTTGGACCAGCAAGAACACAGAAATTTGTAGATTTTGTATCGGATGTATATTTAGATGATATCCTATATAGGAAATTATCTAATGCTAGAAATAGTGGAAATCTAAAAGACACAATTTTAGAAAGCCAAGCTGATGTAGTAGAAATAATTGGGCAAAAAACGTTTCAAATCGATGGGATAACGATTACAACAGCGCAAATGACGCATACGATGTATGATTTAGCATATAAGTTTGAATCAGATGGAAACTGTATTGTTGTTTCGGGGGATACATCCTTTGATGAGGATTTAATCACTCTTTCAAAAGATGCAGACATACTCGTTATTGATGGTGGTTTATACAAAAAGAAAACAAATGAAGATAAAAAAGAGCCACAATATATTGAACCATTTTATGAAAATGGTGGCGATATGACTGCTCAGCCTCATCTGTCATTTGATGATATGGTGAAAATAGCAACTCAAGCTGATGTTAAAAAACTAGTGATTACACATTTTCCACAAACCACTGAAAATCGAATTGAATCTAGCATTGCAAAGGCAAAAGAGAGCTTTAATGGTGAGGTGATCTATGCACAAGATATGATGCAGATCAGTGTGGATCTTGATGAAAAAGAACAAACATCATCAAATAATATGGCAAGTTTACCAATGTCCTATCCGATTGTAGATACTGGGCAGGTGGATTTTTATAGTGACTCATCAATGATTTCAAAGCCTAATATGGGTGATGCTTATTTTGGTCAAGATGCAACTTATTCAGGTAATCAGCCATCATATGTGGATAATAATGATGGAACAATCACCGATCAAGTAACTGGTTTGATGTGGGCACAAGATATGGGTGAAAAAATGTCCTATGAAAAGGCGCAGATTTATGCAAATGAATTTAATTTAGGTGGCTATGATGATTGGAGGATACCTACCATCAAAGAGCTATATTCGCTGATATTATTTACAGGAACGGTTAAGGGCACTAAGGCCACGGATAAGCTGTTTATAGATACGGATTATTTTAATCAGCCTCTTGGTGACGTTTCTGAAGGAGAGCGAGAAATTGATGCTCAAACTTGGTCTAGTACAATTTATGTCGGAAAAACAATGAACAATGATGCGACGATTTTTGGTGTCAATTTTATAGATGGAAGGATTAAAGGTTATCCACAATATGATAAAAGAAGTAAAGAAAACAAAGAAATGTACTTTAGGCTTGTTAGAGGTAATAAAGCTTATGGAGAAAATAACTTTTTAGATAATGAAGATGGAACAATTACAGATTTAGCAACTGGTTTAACTTGGCAACAAGATGATAGTGGTTGTGGTATGGATTGGCAAGAGGCGCTTAGTTATGCTGAAAACCTTGAACTTGCAGGACATGATGATTGGAGATTGCCTAATGCTAAGGAGTTGCAAAGTATTATTGATTACAATCGAAGTGTGCAAACAACCAATTCACCAGCAATTGATGATATGTTTGGTACAACGTCTATGAAAGATCCAGATGGAAACAGCAATTATCCATATTTTTGGACAGGGACAACACATCTTGATGGAGCGAATCCATATAGTAATGCAGCCTATATAGCCTTTGGCGAAGCTTTGGGTGAGATGAATGGTAGACTTTTGGATGTTCATGGTGCTGGTGCACAAAGAAGTGATCCTAAAAGTGGAGATGCTGAGGACTACCCAGAATCAAAAGGTCCACAAGGCGATATAAGGTATGTATATAATTATGTTAGGTGTGTTAGAAATTAATATTGTATTGAAAGCGGTTGATCTATAATTACTTTTTTGTACTTTACTATATATTAACTAGGTATAGAACAACCCTTCTATTGGATTAATTTTATGATAGGAGGGTTGTTTGGGGTTAGCTTAAAGAAGTAGAAAAATGTTTAATGTGTTTATAAATAGAAGATGTGATTGCATTGACAGTTAAACATCATTATGTTACTATGAATATCTAAAGTGGTTAAATGAACAAGATAGAATAAGGAGATATAGAATGAAATATATTATCGCATATGATTTAGGAACAGGTGGTGCAAAAGCATCTTTATACGAAGAAACTGGAAACTCAATTGGTGACTGTTTTATTTCTTATGATACATATTATCCTAAGAGTGGTTATCACGAGCAAAACCCACAAGAATGGTGGGAGGCGATTTCAGGTGCGACAAAGCAGTTATTAGGTAAAACTGGGATTGATAATAAACAAATAGAGTGTTTAGCTGTATCAGGGCATAGTTTGGGTGCAATACCGCTATCTAATGATGGTGAGGTGTTGGTTAAAACTGTTCCTATTTGGTCGGATTCTAGGGCAAAGACACAAGCTGACCGCTTTTTTGAAACGGTTGATGAGCAAGAGTGGTATCTTACTACTGGTAATGGATTTCCAGCACCATTGTATGCGATATTTAAACAGATGTGGTATAAGGATAATATGCCTGATGTTTATGACAATACTTATAAATTTATTGGAACGAAAGATTATATTAACTATAAATGCACTGGAAGGATGTGCACAGATTATTCATATGCGTCAGGAAGTGGTGTGTATGATTTGAAAAAATGGGAGTACAAAAGTGAATTTATTCAAGCTTGTGGAATATCGGAACAAAAATTGCCAGAAATATTGGCATCGACAGATATTGTTGGAATGTTAACGCAGCAGGCGGCAAATGAATTAGGGCTACATACTGGCGTAAAAGTTGCTTGTGGTGGCGTTGATAATGCGTGTATGGCACTTGGTGCTGGTTGTATTAAGGATGGAATGGCGTATACGTCATTGGGGTCATCGTCTTGGATTGCGGTTTCTGGGCATGAACCTATTGTTGATGCGAAAAGAAAGCCGTTTGTATTTACGCACTGTGTGCCTGGCATGTTTGCATCCGCAACAGCGATTTTCAGTGCAGGTAACTCATTGAGGTGGCTAAGAGATAATGTATGTAGAGATCTTTTGTCAGAAAAAGAGCCGTATGATGCGATGACGGCTTTGGCAGACACATCACCTGTGGGTGCGAATAAACTGCTGTTCAATCCAAGCTTAGCAGGTGGATCGTCACTGGATAAATCGGTTAATGTAAAGGGTGGATTTATTGGTTTGCAGTTAAAGCATACGCAAGCGGATTTGATAAGAGCAACGCTAGAAGGGGTTTGTCTTAACTTGAGGATTGCTTTGGATGTGCTGGGTGGTTATACAAAGCTTTCGGACGACATGCTTATAGTCGGTGGCGGAGGAAGAAGCCAATTTTGGAGAAGTTTATTTGCGGATATATATAACAAAAATATAGTTGAAACAAATGTTGGTCAAGATGCGGGTTCTTTAGGTGCGGCAGCCGTAGCAGCAGTGGGTGCGGGGATTTGGAAAGACTTTGATATTATTTCTGATATTCATAAACTAAAAGGAAAAATTGTGCCTGATAAAGACAATAATGAGCACTATGAGAGAATATTGAAACTGTTTGAAGCTGTTACTTATATTCAGTCGGATATTGGGGATATGATAGAAGATACTGAATGGTAATTAGCAGAGTATTGTAATATAAATATTGATTAATTATTTAGCTAGAAGATTTGTGTAGAAATCTAAGATGGACATTATATATCTGCATATTTGTGCAAGTTTAGTATGTTGTGAAATAAATATGTGAATATATTAAAGAATAACTAAATTCAAAGTGTAATAATAACGTAATCATGTTTACTGGAGGCGAAAATGAGTGTAAAACCAGCATATGCTAGAATGTATGATGCGTTAAAAAAAGATATATTTAATGGTGAATATGCCGTAGGGGATCTTTTACCAGCAGAACCAGAACTAGAAAAACGTTTTAATGTAAGCAGAACGACGGTAAGAAGAGCTGTTGATTTGCTTTCGAGAGAAGGGTTGATTAGTGCAAAGCAAGGAAGAGGCACTCAAGTTTTGGATTATAAGACAAGTCAAAATTTGAATACTGTATCCTCGATTTCTGAGACATTGCGTCAAAAGGGGTATGAGGTATCGTCAAAAGGTATGCAGATTGATTTTACACAAGCATCACATAGTGTTTCTAAACAGCTTGGTGTACAAGATGGTGCTAAAGTTGTGAGGATAAGGCGGATACAACTGGCTGATGGTAAGCCTGTTGCGATTATGAGAAACTTTATTTTGCCTGAAAAAGTGCCGGGTATTGAGAAATATGTTGACAAATTTTCATCACTTTATGAGTTTTTAGAGGAAAGATATAGCTTAAATATAGATTCTGCTCGTGACAGTATATCTGCAAGGTGTGCAGATTTTGAAGAAGCGGCGATGCTTGGTATTGAAATTGGTTCAGCTATTTTATATATGAGACGTATCACGTTTGAAAATGATGAGCCAGTAAGTGCTGACAGACTTAGTATTGTCGGTGATAAGTATGAAGTGGATATCAATATGGTGGGTAGAGTTTAGCAGCGAATTTAAATAGCATAATACTACAATTAATAAGCAGTTGGCATAGTGATGTTTGCCAGCTGTTTATTTTATTTTTAAAAATTACATATTATACTTGACATTTTAAACATCATTATGTTACTATCAATTTAACGAAAGAAAAGGAGTATTTAATAATGTTTAATGCGAAGTTAGAAAATATAAATAGAATGATTGATATAAGTGCAGTTAGAACAGATGTTACATTGGATGAATTGGATATGGTAATAAATACTGCAATAGAAAATAATCTAATTTGTGCATTTGCAATGCCTTGTTTTACGTCAAAACTTGTTGAAAGTTTATCAGAATATAAAGACATACTTGTTGGTGGTGTTATAGGATTTCCATCAGGGGCTGATACTACACAGATGAAGATTAACCAAGTAAAAGAGATGCACAGTATTGGTGTGGATGAGCTTGATATGGTTATCAACGTTGGCGCAATGAAGTCAGGTATGTTTGACCTTGTGCATGATGATATAAAGGCGGTAGTTGAAGCTGGAAATGGTAAACCTGTTAAGTCGATTTTAGAAATATGTTATTTAACAGATTATGAAATTGCAAAAGCAAGTGAGATCGCAGTTAAAGCTGGTGTTACTTTTGTTAAAACTGGAACAGGTTGGGGCAATAAGCCAACAACGGTTGAAACAATAAAAACGATTAAAAATGCGATCGGCGATTCTGCATTCATCAAAGCTGCTGGTGGTGTTAGAGATATAGAAACAATTGAAGCGATGCTTGATGCGGGATGTACAAGATTTGGAATTGGACTACACACTGTAAAAAATATTCTTAAAGAAATAGAAGCTATGAAACAAGGTAAAACTATAAGTGAAGATAGTAAAGTGGATTTATCTAAAGGGACTTACTAGTAATATAAGAGTATAGAGGATTTGATAAATATAAAAACTGTCCTCTAATTTGAAATGTTTTAGTCATGAATATGGCTTTGAAAATAAGTTTAACCGTAAAAGTTTACGGTATATTAAAAATGGAGGAAATGAAATGAAGAAAATCGTATGTATCTTATTGGTGCTAGTGTTAGTGTTATCATTAGCTACGGGTTGTACTAAAATGGATGATGGATCTGCAACTACTAATGGTGGATCTGAAGTAGCTAAATCTGATGTAAAAATTGATGAGACATTCTATGCTGTTTCTTTGGGATGGTCACAAAACACATCTGGTCAAAGACAAATGCAAGGTTTTAAAGACAAGTTTGCTGAATATGGTATAGACAATTATGAGATTGTTACTGCTGAATATGATGCATCACTTCAAAGTGAACAAATCAGAGCTTTAATCGCTAAAGGTCCTGTATGTATGTTCATCACACCATCAATGCCTGTTGGTATTGCTGAAGCTGTTAAAGAAGCTACTGCTGCTGGAATAAAGGTTTTTCTATCTGATGGATATATCCCAGGTGCAGATGTTGTTTCTACTGTAATGTTTGACAACTATAAGTGTGGAGTAACAACAATGACTGCACTTTGTGATGCACTACAAGACAAATATGGTAAAACAGATGAAATCAGCATCGGTGCTGTATGGTTAGGTGCGAACCTTTCTTGGCATCAAAGAGATTTAGGTGCTGTTGATGTTCTTGCAATGGAAAAATACAGCAACATTAAGCTTGCTGGTGAATGGGACTGGGATGCAACTGGTACTGTTCAAGTTGGAGAAGGAATTGACTCTATATTAAACGGAGACTCTGACAAAAAAATCAAAGCTATCTGGTGTGCATGGGACGGTGCAGCTATGACAGGTATCGACAAAACAACTACAATCGCAGGTCGTGAAGAGACAATGTTTGTTGGTTGTGACGGTGGAGAAGATGCATGGAAATACATGCTTAAAAACCCTGATCAATTCATTATGACTGCTGGAGAAAATATCATTACTATGCCTTATAACTTAGTGGATTATGCTATGAGAGATCAAAGCCAAGTTCCATATCTAAACTTAGTTCAAGGTTATGCTGTAACTAGTCAAATGATTCAAGATCTTGATTCTATCAGAGATATTAAGCCTTCAGGTAGTGATCTTACTGCATGGGAAATCTTAACTGATTATGACCTACCAGGTTATATTGATCTATTAAATCAGGTTCTAACTGAAAATGGACTACCTGCTTCATGGGTACCAAAAATCTAAGTATCATAAATTAATAAGCATATATAAAATCTGGGGTAGGCTATGCTTACCCCAAATTTGATAAAAAGGAGTATAAGATGAGTTGTTTTCTTGAACTTAAAGGAATCACAAAAAAGTTTGTTGGTATGAAAGCATTAGACGAAGCAAACTTTTCACTAGATAAAGGAGAAGTTCGTGCACTTTTAGGTATCAATGGTGCGGGGAAATCTACGCTAATAAAGGTGATCTCAGGAATTTATCTAAAGGATGAGGGAGAGATTTTCATTGATGGGCAGCTAGCAAAGATTGAAAAGCCTCAAGATGCTATCGATTTAGGTATTTCTACGGTATATCAAGATCCACAAATGATTCCTAGTTTTACTGGGTATGAAAACATATATTTAGGTAACGAAAATAATAGCAAATCAATTTTTACAACGCTTAACAGAAAAAAAATGAGAGTAAAAGCTATTGAGCTTTTAAAAGATTTTCCGCTGAAAGTAGATATAGACAAACCAGTTTTTCTATTGCCTGCAATAGAAAGAGAAATTATTGCGATATTACGAGCATTATCTAAAGAGTGTAGACTATTAATATTGGATGAGCCTACCTCTATACTTACAGAGAAAGAAAAATATATACTGTTTGATTTTATTAAAATGCTAAAATCAAAAGGAGTATCTATAATATATATTACTCATCATTTGGCAGAAGTTCAAGAAATATGTGATAGTTATTCTGTTTTCCGTGATGGGAAAGATGTTACACATAAAAAAATTGAAAACGGGACTGTGGATGTTGACGAGATAGTTGAATGTATGTTGGGTGAAACTTTGGAAGAGTTGTATCCGCCTAAGGATAGTTATGACACTAAAGTGATGTTTGAAGCAAAGAATATTTCTATCGGAAACAAACTTAATGATGTGAGTTTAACAGCTAAAAAAGGTGAAGTTTTAGGTGTGTTTGGTCTGGTAGGATCTGGAATCGATGAGCTTTCTAAAGCGATGTTTGGTTCGATAAAGTTTGATAGTGGTGAGTTTTTTAAAGATAATAAACTTATTGATATTAAAGGTCCAAAGACTGCAATAGATAATGGTATCTTTCTTGTTCCAGGAAACAGAAAAGAAGAAGGGTTTCTTCCTGGGCTGTCCATATCATTTAATGCAACAATAGCAAAAATAAAGAAAATCGTCTTTGGTGGCATAATTGTTAATCCGAAAAAAGAAGCAGATGATGCCACTGAGCTTGTAAAACAAATGGCTATTGCAACTCCAACGATTAGAAAACATGTAAATGAACTATCGGGTGGAAATCAGCAAAAAGCGGTTGTTGCTAAGGCACTGTATACTGATGGAGATGTTTATATATTCTGTGAGCCCACAGTAGGTGTTGATATTGGAGCAAAAAATAAAATTTATCAGACAATAAGAGATTTATGCGCAAAAGCAGCAGTGGTTATTCTATCTTCTGAACCAGAAGAGGTATATGGCGTATCTGACAACGTCATGGTTTTGCACAAGGGTAATGTTACGCTGGAATCTGCTTATGAAAAAACAAGTGTTAAAGAAATGCTAGTTCATGCTGTTATGGCAGAAT
>JMSV01000097.1_pt1 | contig 13241 bp, 11 predicted proteins | sample 179021 | NCBI WGS metagenome assembly JMSV01 (sample SAMN02769581, study PRJNA246767) | bioreactor metagenome | isolation source: Culture-2 Bioreactor Bmz derived from microbial biomass from the upper 2 cm... | place: Germany: Bremen | collected day 87 after inoculation | reverse complement strand
ACTTAAAGTGTCAAAATAAGTGTTGGTAATCCAGATAAAGTATGATATAATACTTTGAAAAGTTTGAGGATAATTAGCAAAATTTACAATAATTTGTATTAGTTTACTTTCTTGGTTGGATAAAGTTATAGTCATTTGCTATGATTATAAATGTCTATATAAAATTATACTACACAAAGGAAGGCTTCATAGTTTAGGATATTTGGTTCTTGCGGTGGGCTAAATAAAAGGGAAAAAATTTTTTAAAACACGCTGTTACATTGGGGTATAATGGAAAAAAAATTAATTAGCATTATAATGCCAACATTTAATTCTGAGGAGACAATTATAAAGGCATTAGATTCGATTAGGGCGCAAGATATCGATCAAAATCAAATTGAAATTTTAGTAATTGATGGCGGTTCTACTGATAAAACAATAGAAATTGCAAAAAAATATGGTGCATTAATACTTAAAAACAAAGCACGTTTGCCTGAATATGCAAAGAAAATAGGGATAAATTTTGCTTGCGGAAGCTATATAATCATGCAGGATTCTGATGAGGTTTATACAACACCTAAGCAACTAAGTGATAGAATAAAGCTATTTGAATCTAATCCTGAAGTCAAAGTTTTGTTAGCGGATGAGTTTATATATCCTAAAAACTATGGTTTTTCGTGTGCATATCTTGTTACACAAGGTGATCCTTTTTCTTTTTTCATATATCGAAGTAAAGGGAGTATTACAAAAAGCTTTAATAAAAATATTAAAGAAAAAAATAAAAATGCTTGTGTTTTAGAATTTGGTGAAAACGAAATTCTTCCAATAGGGGATGGCGGAACTACTATGGTGGATATGGATTTTTTAAAAGAAAACTATCGTGAAGAATTAACTAAACTAGAGTTTTCTTGCACCGTAGCTAATGAAGTTATAGCTCAAACTGGTTTTGCTGGCTGTGTTCTTGATGATCGTATAGTGCATTACTCAAAAGCGGGCTTTTCAACTTATCTAAAAAAACTAAAATTTAGAGTATATAATAATATCTTCTTTGTAAAAGAGTCTGGCTATTCAGCAAGGGCAGTTAGCAATAGATCTTTAAAACGAAGAAAATTTTTATTTATACCGTATTGCATTAGTATTATTGCTCCTTTTTTTGATGCTATAAAGCTTACAATAAGATATAAAAACGCAACAATGCTTATGCACTTTTTTTATGTGTATTATGTTTTTTTTCAAATTATTCTGCAATATGGGAAAAAAATCTTAGGTGGTATATCTAAAAGCGATTCTTATGGTTGATTGATATGTTTTACTATCTAAAATAACAGAGGTATGATTTTAAATGCAAATAATTACTAAAGAAAAAACTAAAACAAATGATCTTGCTGTGCTAGTGCTTTCATGCGATGCATATTCAGATATATGGGATGGATTTTCTAAGTGTTTTGAAAAATATTGGCCAACTTGCCCATATGAAGTTTATTTAGTGACAGAAAATTTCACTAACATAGATGAGTTTATATTTAAAGAAGTTATCGCTTTTAATTTTGATAGCTGGAGTGAAAGACTAAAGAGTTGTTTATCTCAGATAACGCAAAGCCATATTTTATTGCTTTTAGATGATTATTGGCTTGAACAAGATATTGATGAAGCAAAAATATTCGAAGCTTTCAATCTGTTTTCAGATAAAAGTGTTGGCTCTGTTAGACTTTCAAAACCTAATGTAAAAACAATAAATTATTTAGATTCTAACGATTTTATTGAAATACCTTTAGGGCAGCCTTACAGAATAAGTACGGCGCCAGCAGTTTGGAATAAGGATTTTTTGTTTTCAATAATTGAAAATGCTGAATCGGCTTGGCAATTCGAGCGTCTTGGTTCTTATAGATTGTCATCCAAATATAAAAAGGTATTATGTACAGTTTCTAATGAATTTGTTTACTTTGGAGATGGTGGTGCTGTCGCAAGAGGAAAATATATAAGAGGATTAAAAGAATTTGCCGATACACATGGCATTAAACTAGATACAAATAAAAGACGGTTTAAAATAAAGGGCGAAGATCTTTGCTTAAAAATAAAAAGTTATATTTATAATTTGAATCCAAGTTTAATTGTAAAAATGCAAAATAAAATTTATAGAATCAAAAATAAATAACAATAATAAATGATTAATGATCATATTAGGAGATTCATTATTAATGGTAAAACCACGTATATGTTTCTTTATTGGAACAGAAGCAGAATTAATAAAAGTATTTACGGTGATAAAATCGATGATCGATCGCGGTTTAGATGTACGCATTATTTCATCGGGGCAAAACAATATCTCACATAGCAGAGCACTACACTATGCGAACGGTGGTAAAATAGATTTAATTTTAAGCGATGAAAGCAATATAAAAAAATCTGCACTCGGATTATTAAAGTGGTTTTTTTCTACTTTTATAAAGTCTAAACGAATGATTAAAAAAGCTTTTAAGGATATGGATTTTAAAAAATCTATCATGGTGGTTCATGGAGATACCATATCTACCTTAATGGGAGCATGGATTGGGAAAGCTCTTGGTATGAGTGTTGCTCATATCGAAGCTGGTTTAAGAAGCAATAATTTACTTCATCCTTTCCCTGAAGAGATTAACAGAAGAATTACATCAAGATATTCGAATTATCATTTTGCACCTGATATAGAAAGTGTAGAAAATCTAAAAAAAGCGAAAGGTATTGTTATAAATACACATTATAATACGATTATCGACAGTATCGAGGCTTCTAAGACGATGACTTGTGAAACGGATATTGTTGAAAAGCTAAAAAACGCGGACTATTTTGTACTTGTATTGCATAGACAAGAAAACCTAGCGAATCGTCATCTTGTTAAGAAGGTGATCAATATTGCAAAGGAATACTCAAAGACGATGAATTGTATTTTTGTTATGCATAAACCTACAGAGATAACGCTAAGGTCTATGGACTTATATGACGAAGTCGCTAGCTGTGAAACAATAACGCTCATTCCTAGAACAGATTATTTCGATTTTACAAGTTTGTTGTTTAATTGCAAATTTGTAGTTACTGATGGTGGTAGCAATCAAGAGGAGCTCCATTACATGGGTAAGCCATGCATGATTATACGCACGCATACAGAGCGAAATCATGGGCTAGGTAAAAACGCAATGCTTTATAAAAAAGACATTGATCTAGTGAGAAAGTTTATGAAGAATTTTGATCAATATAGTTATGAGCCTGTTATGGCAAAACATCCGCCAACAGCTATTATTGCGGATACACTCAGTAGATTCATACAGTTGGGACAATCTAATGAAAAGAAAATCTAAATATGAATTAGAAAAAAATAGCTTAATTTTGTTTTCAATTAGCATGATTACTGCAGGTCTGGGGACTGTTTTCCAAATATTGATGGGCAGATTGCTTCCGCAACCAGACTTTGGCGTGTTAAATGCTTTGCTTGCATTCAGTACTATAGTAACGGTTCCAAGCTCAATCATGTTATTTGGAAGCGCCAAATATATTGCAGAGTATACAGCTAGAAATGAGCTTGGATATGCCCGACATATAACTTCGCTTTTTTTACGAATTGCTGCATTTATCGGTATTCTATCATTTTTAGTTTTGGCGTTGTTGCGCAATACATTTGCTAATATTTTAAATATAGATAACCCAAACGCAATTGTAGCTATTGGGCTTATGATTATGTTATCGGGAATATATTCAGTAATTATCGGCGTATTACAAGGAGAAAAACGCTTTTTTGCATATGGATTTATACCGATGTCGTCTATTGGTTTTAGGCTTATCATAAGCGTTTTAATCATTGTTTTAGGGTACAGTCTATCTGCTATCATCAACTCTCTGTTTTTAAGCATGTTATTCCCATTTTTGTTGGGTTTATTTATATTACGTAAGTTTTTAGCGAGAGATTCTGTTGCTCCTGCTGACTTTAGTTTTAGAAAATTGGCTTCTTTTTCTGGCTATACCTTCCTTTCGTATTTATTTTATAATTTTTATGTAAGTAGCGATATTATAATGATCCAATCTTTTGATTCAACCACCGCTGTTTCTGGAGCATATTCGGCCGCAATGCAGATTGGTAAGGCGATCATCTATATTGCGAGTGCAATTGCTGCTGTGGTTTTTCCGATGACAGCAGAATATACTGCAACAGGAAAAAGCACGAGACCACTTATTATCAAAGCTGTTGTTCTTAGTGCAGGTATTGCTTTAATTGGTGCTGTTGCGGTTAATCTATTCGGAGGATATGCTATAACTTTAATATTTGGCGAGCGCTATTCTAGCGCTATCCCACTGCTTATGCCAATTAGTATTTTTGCTATTAGTTTAACAATGCTAACGATTATAATGAATTATTCGATAGCATCAGGAAGAGAAAGAGATTTTTCATTAAGCATGATCATTAGTAGCTTTTGTTTTTACCTTTAATAATGATTTTCCATCAAACAGCAACACAAATCGTTATGTGCTTAACTTCATCGGTAATGATCGCTTGTGTTATGAATATAATATTTGCTTTTAGAAAGAAAGTACAAAATAACTAACTTCGAGGGGATAATGGTTAATAAAGATATAAATATTAATGATAAGCAAAGCACTGTACGGGTTTCTATTGTTATGCCAGCATATAATGAAGATCGTATAATTTTTGACAACCTAATAGAAACAATTGATATTATCAGTAGATTTCATGATTACTTTGAGCTTGTTGTTGTGGATGATGGCAGTAAAGATCATACTTATGCCGAAATGATGCGCGCTTCAAAGATAGATGAAAGAATTAAATCTTTTAGAACAAAAGAAAATATGGGAAAAGGGCATGCACTGGCGATTGGTACAAAACAAGCAAAAGGCGAGCTGATCATATTTTTAGATTCGGATTTGGATTTATCTCCATCGCATGTTGAATCATTTATAAAAATGATGGAAAGCGAAAAAGCAGAGGTTGTAATCGGCTCCAAACTTCATCCAGATTCAGAAGTTGAATATCCACTACAAAGACAGATTATTAGCTTTTGTTACTATTTAATTATAAGGTTGCTTTTTTCCCTCAAAGTACATGATACGCAAACAGGAATTAAACTATTTAAGGCGAGCATTATAAAGCCTGTTATGGAATCTATATTGATTAAACGCTTTGCTTTTGACATTGAGGTTTTGGCGTTGTGCCAACGTCTTGGAATGAAGATAGTAGAGCATCGAGTAAAGCTTGTATTCAGACGCGAAAATCCGTATGGAAGAATGAAAATGATTGATTTATTTCACACTGGATGGGATACACTAGCAATATTTTATAGGCTTAATATAAAAAGAAGTTATAAAATAATTAGCAAAAAATCAAATGAGAAAAGAAAAAATGAAGGAGAATTTGATGTTAGTTAAAAAGGAAAAAGATATATTTTACGATATTGTAGTATGCTTGAAAAAAATACCTAATTCATTTAAAGTTTCAGCAATAAGCACATTGATATTTGGTCTTATTTCACACATGTTTATGTATACTAATACGCTGTTTACACATGATGCAAGTGCATATTATGCTGATTTTCCAGTAGAGGGCATAATGAAAGGTGGCAGGTGGCTAGGGGGGCTAGGAAGCGAACTGTTTGGAGGGTTATCTCTTCCTTGGCTCACAGGAATATTGATACTATTTACAATGAGTATTGCTTCATGGTTGGTTTGTAAGGTGTTAGATATTGACCGTACATTCTTAATTGTACTTGTCTCTGGATTGATGATAACATCACCCCATACTATTGCTTTTCATTCATATGTATCATCTGCGTATTGTTATTCTACTAGCATTCTCTTGGCTGTTTTAGCTGTATATCTTTTAGAAAAAAATACAATAAAAAGCTTTTTGATATCTATAATATCTTTTTATTTATCCGTATCATTATATCCATCCTATATATTTTTTGGAGCATGTCTTGTTGTAATAATGGCAATAAAAAAGGCAGTTATAAATAATGCTTCAGATGCATGGAAGTTGCTTTTAAAATTTGCGCTAATGACAGTACTGAGTTTACTGCTGTATTATGTTTTTTCAAAGCTTCTTATTTTAATATGGAACGATGTAACTGAGAGCTCTAATGATTTTCGTGGTGAATACGTCATGCGTAAGTACTATATTGCTAGTCTGGTAAAGTGGGTTGTAGAAGCTTATAAATATACGTTACATATATTATTAAAGCCTTCATTTAGATCATATTACCCTATTAAGGTATTAATACCTTTATGGATTGGATTGATCACTTCTGGTATTCAAATATTAGTTTTGTTGATAAAAAAGCGTGCTAACTTATTTAGATGGGCAACTACTTTCTTTTTAGTTTTATTATTGCCACTTGCTGTATCATCTATAGTAATTTTTTGTAACTATATACCAACTTGCTTGATGACCTTTACATTTGTTATATTATGGATCTTTATAGTACAAACATATGATTATTTTACAAAGAATATAGACTTTAATAAACATAAAAAGCTTAATAGTTTTAAACGTATTTGTGCTATTATTGTTCTATGTGTGAGTTTATTTACATGTGTTTTTTATGCCTATGTTGCAAATGTAGCGTACTTGAAGCTTAAAAACAATTATGATTCCGGGCTGTCATTTGTTACTAATATTGTATATAAGATTCAAAACACACCTGGGTATACCGATGATACTAAAGTTGCAATAATAGGCATGCCAAAAGGAAATACTTTTGGATATGAAAAGAATCGTGGTTTTTCTGTTGTGGACCATGTTTCAGGGATTAATAGAAAGTTGTTTACTTATGAATATGCACTTTATACGTTTATAAATCAAGAAATAAGTATCGATATGGAATTGATAAGTTCTGATGATGTACAAATAACAGGAAGCGAGCTTGATAGTTTAGGAGTTTATCCAGCAGAAAATTGTAGTATGTGGACATATCATGGCGTATTAGTTATAAAAGTGGGAGATCAAAACACTTATTAATTTGTAAAATTTGAATAAGATGATAACCAACGCTATTTGAACACTTTTAATTGTACTGCACCCCAAAAGTTGGACTTGAATCTTTTAAGCTAAGGACTTTATTCTGTAATCAACAGGACTAAGTCCTTTTAGTTTAGATTTTATTCGAATATTATATACCACAGAATATAATCGTTAAGTTGATTCTTAAAATCATCAATACTTTGAAATTTTTTGTTATAAAACATTTCGCGCTTTAGAATGCCAAAGAAATTCTCTATAACTGCATTATCAAGACAATTACCCTTTCTTGACATGCTTTGAATTATGCCTTTTGTTTTCAGAATATGTTTATACCTAAACATTTGGTACTCGAATAAAGAAAAGGGATTGCTCCCTTTCCCTCGTCTAAGAACCGTACGTGAGAGTTTCCTACTCATACGGCTCAAACATCTCTTCACCTTTTCAGGCGGCAGTCAATGAATGAAGCTTCCTTTTTCTTTTACTAAAGTATTCTTTATCAAGAAAAAGATTTTTCGAAATTTGCAAATTTAGATGCCTGATCATACGAATTCGCCTAAGGTTAATTAGCGTATACTCACCTGTCATAAACACCCACGGTTAACGCTAATTTAATCATCATTAGGGACCAGACGCTTTCAATTATAAATAACGTCTTAAACGATTTTACACAAGGGAAAATTCGATAAATATTTGATTTTAAACGCTGGTGTAAGTAGCTATGTAATTCTTCGGCGAATAGTTTGAGGAAGGAAAGTGGTACTTTAAGTTATCATTAATTTTAATCAACTATATATTTTTAATATGATTATAATCGTTTTGATTAAAGTAAGAACTGATACTAACACTGTATATATACTTTTTCCAACTGCCATTTTCCTATATTTTTTCACCGTCATTGACAATCAAAAACACCCGATTAGTAAAGAAGCAGGTGTTGACTAAAACGCATTATGATTGATCACCGTATTATACGTGTATTGGTTAAATTTCTTAGCGCAGAATAGTCGGTTAGACCAGAACAACCCCACAAATCCAAGTATTCCAAGTTGGTAAGCTTTGAAACTGCCCATATATCACTTAGTTTGTAGCACTCACGAAAACTCAAACGCTCTAAGTTATTTAGTTCTGAAACAGCCGATACATCATTTAGAAAAGAACTACGATGTAAGTCTAACTCTTTCAAGTTGACAAGTTCCGAAACGAACTCTATATGACGCATACTGGCATCAGACAGATAAAGGTATTCCAAGTTCGTTAGCTCGGAAATAGGCGATAAATCCTTTACGCTGCCAGTCAAACTCAAATATTCTAAATTTGTTAATTCAGAGAATACAGAGATATCTTTTCGATTGTAAGAATCGGATAAAGCTAATTTATTTAGGTTCGTTAATGTGGAAATAAGCGATATATCGTCTAGGCGGAGGCATGACAAAAAACTCAAGTCCTCTATGCTGGTTAGCCCAGAGATTGATGATATATCACTTAACTTGATGCACTCGTTAAAACTCAGGTATCTCAAATTTGCAAATGCAGATATGGCTGTTATATCAGTTAAATACTTAGATTCTAAATGCAAATATTCCAAGTTCGTTAGTTCGGAAATAGGCGATAAATCCTTTACGCTGCCAGTTAAACTCAAGTATTCTAAATTTGTTAACTTAGAGAGTAAAGATATATCTTTTTGACTGTAAGAACCAGATAAAACTAATTTATTTAGATTCGTTAATCCGGAAATAGGCGATATATCGTCTAGGTGGGGGCATGACAAAAAACTCAAGTCCTCTATGCTGGTTAGCCCAGAGATTGCGGATATATCACTTAAGTTGATGCACTCATTAAAACTCAGGCACTTCAAATTTGGCAATGCGGATACGGCTGTTATATCAGTTAAATACTTACATTCTAAATGCAAATGTTCCAAGTTCGTCAATGCGGATATAGGCGTTAAATCTGTTATTTCTTTGCCTTCGTGTATTCTCAATGCTTTTAGATAGGGGAACTGGCAAATATACTCCAATTCAGAGTTGTCTATTCTTCTAACTAAATCGAGCGATTGTAGATGTATTGGAATCTCATCGATATCAGCATGATCCAATATAAAAAAATCTTCAATCGTAAATGAACTGATTTCTTGATCATCTTTATCGTATGCTGTGATATCTATGGTCAATAACGTATCTTTATATTCGGATGGGATTGTAAATGAATCTCGATTATATTCTTTTGCATTATCGTAGTTATATACAACATTTAAGCGATCAGTATGCGCCTTATGAAAATGGAGTACGATATCGCCTTCATCGTTGTATTCATATTCCACTAAATTCAGATCTGCGTTGCGATACCATTCGGACTCTTTCGCTTTACCCCACCAGTCCATTCCGTTTCTTAGCGAGACAGCATTATATCCTAGCGCACGCAAAATCGTCGCTGTTTGACCGGACGTCTGTCCAGAATAAGAAGCAACAATGATTCTTTTGCCTTTGAATTCACAAAGGGTTTCGTGCATGCCTTTGGCGAACGGCACGTTGAAAGCGCCGTCGATATGATCGGATTTGAAGTCCTCGTACTGCCTGATATCAATCACAACAGCATCACCGGATAGTGAAAATGTTTTGACATATTCCATATCCACGACGTAGTCTCTGTTATCAGTGGCACATGCGAAATAGTTTTGAACGAAAGCGAGCACTTGCTCATCAAAGTTAGCGCCTGCATTTTCAAGTTCATGGGCATCGGTTTCGATATACATCTCATAGCCGTTGGTTTCTGATATTGCGTAAAAACCGGATTTAACCCATACTGCATTGATCCCCAGCATGTTCAAATGCGCAATCACCGAACCGGCCTTTTGTGCGTAGCTGTCGTATACATAAACCGTTTTGTTCTTAGGTAACATTGTACTCTTATCAGCCAAGTCTATACCCCAAGCTGCGTGATAAGCGCCTTTTATATGACCTTCGTCATATTTATCTTTACTTCGGATATCCAAGATTAAGGGGTCATTTCCGGCATCGATTTCAGCCGCAAGATCTTTCCACATAATAATTCCTGCAAGAGAGGATGAATAGAAATAATCGTTTGCCACATCTTCCAAACTTGTGCTTTCTCGCAGTTCCGGTTGCGGTGTGGATATCGCTTCGATTGCTTGTGTCAGTACAACTTGCTCTGCTTCTTCGGGTTTTCCTTTAGGTAAAGTCAATAGGGTTGTAGCGAAAACCATGATAAGCGCACAAGCTGCTACAATGATGATATTTCTCTTTCTTTTTTTCTTCTTTATATTTAATGCAGCCGCATTGCTGATTCTATAGCTTAACCCTTGTTTCTTTTTTTGGCTAAAACAGTTTTTGCGCAAGTTCATCTTATCTACTCCATCTCGTTTGCAATATATCTACGTCATTCATTCGGTTTAAAATGAAAAAAATTGTATTTTATAATGAATTATGGTTTCTATATAGTATCACAAAAAACATGCTTTAGATATAAATAACAGAGAAAATGATGGATCGTGTTTCATATAGCAAGAGTTGAGTTTGAAAAGCATAAGCTGAAGATGGTTGTGAAAGTTTGACGAAATTATTGTTGATTAGATTGCTAACACTATTTGAACACTTTTGACTCTCTGGTTGATGATATTTCTTTTGGTTCTGGTGCAAATAATCCAAATTAAGAGTAATAAGTGGCTCTATATGGTGTAATTATACAAATAAACCATATGGAGCTATTATATTGTCGAGAAACTTATTCATCTGGAAGCATTTTGCTTGTCAATATTTTTTGCACCAGAACCTTTAATCTTATTTGGGTAATCTTACTGGCTTGGGCTACAAGCTGTTTATGTGCTTTCCAAGTGCTATAACATGATTTATGTCTCCGTTAACAGGAAGTATATCACCGATATTTAGTATTACTTGTTTATCAAAGGCTTGGATGATATCATCAGCGAAGTTGATTATATCAGAATCGCTCATGTGCCCAGTTATAAACAGTGAGGACGGAACGCCTAAATAGGTGCTTTTGGAGCCCTTGATGCTTTGAGCTAATTCATTTGGTGTATAGTTAAACATCGGTGCTGGGGTACAACCATCTAGTAAATCCAGTTTTGTATTTTTAAATATTGGTAAGTAACTCTTGATATTCCCGTCTAAATGTGTAGACACATACTTATTGTTTTGGTGACATATATCGCATGCTGTGTTATAAAACGGGAAACAATATTTCTCAAAATACGGTGGAGAGATTAGATTTTCATCTGCGTGATCTGAAATAATTACAACATCAGTAGGGCTATCGGCAGCAAGTTTAATTAGCTTTAAATCTAACTCAGCTTGTATTTCTATAAAGTCTAAGATGAAATCCTCATAATCCATAATTGCAAACACTGTATTTTGGAAGCCTAGATATTCATGAACTAATTTTCCAAATGGTGAACGTCTAATGACTGCATCACAAACACCAAAACCTTGCGTAGCAGATAAAAATGCATCAAATTTATCATAATGTGTTTTGTAATGAGTGTTTGATATGATATATTTCAAGACCTCAAAATCCTTTTTTTCTTTCACTAAATAGCCATGAGGTGCCCATGAGCCATCGTTATCCAGCACATAATTTCTCGTTAAATCACCCTTTGGCGTTGTAAAAAGAATGTCTTTTGTTTTTGTATTAATGGTTACTTTCTCTTCAACACCACCTGTATAATAGGTTGAATACCAATCGTAAATGTGAACAGGTAAACCCCAATCAAATTCTTTATAGTAATCTAGAAAACTCATTTTTGAAAGATTGGCGTTTAGTGAACTTGGTCTGCTGTGAAAATCAATTCCATCAGGAATAAAAACACCAGGGCCGAAAATTTCTGGTGAGCCAAACTCTTTTCTTGTTCCCTCATACCATGATGTAATATCAGGAAAAAATGGCGTTCTGTCTACTTTTTTGTTTTCTAAAATATTAAAAAATCTTGTTCTATTATTCATAATAATTGTTCCTTTCAATCAATTCATAGTATAATTATACTAGATAAGTTGAAGTTTGTATTTATACATATCTGCGTTTTGTTTGCACGAATATACATATTTTGAAAGGAGATATATGCAAGTTAAGCCAATAAAGATAAATAATCAACTGCAAATTGATGAAATTTATACAATACACTATTTTGAATTTAGTGTAGAGTATGATTTTAAAGGCGAGCAACATGACTTTTATGAGCTGATATATGTTGATAAAGGTTGTGTAAATATTATGGTTGACCAAAAAGGTATTATTTTAAATCAGGGAGAAGCAATTCTTGTAAGACCGATGCGATTTCATATTTTATGTTCTAATGGACAAGTTGCACCGAACTTGACCGTTATATCTTTTGATTTAAAGATGAATGCTGAAATAGATATTTTTGATAAACCTTTGATTTTTGATAAATCCATGCGAAATTCCTTAGCTATGGTGATGGATGAGGCATATTTAACATTTGATTCGAAATTGAATGATCCTAAAACCACGAGCTATATATTAAAGGATAAAGGTGCATTTGGATCATTGCAAAAGATTGGCATTTTGATTGAGTTGATAATAATTGAGTTGATTCGCAATGAAAAAGAGGCAGAAGCATATTCACCGGATAAAGCTAAAATCATTAACGAGCAAAATCACACCTTCAAATCTATCGTTGATTACATGATGGAAAATATATATACAAGTTTGAGCATTTCGGATTTGTTGAGCTATTCAAATATTAGTAGTTCTAGTTTATATAAATTATTTAAGGATTGCAGTGGTATGAGTGCAACATCTTATTTTAGATGGCTGAAAATTCAAGAAGCAAAAAAAATAATTAGAGAACAAAATCTTAATATGTCGCAGATTGCATATATGCTTGGATTTTCATCCGTTCACTATTTTTCTAGGTGTTTTAAAACACATACTTTGATATCACCGATACAATATAAAAATTCTATCAGATCTATGCAGAATACACGGATATGAGAACAATATAAAATTAAAACTTTCCACTCTAAATGAGCAAAAAGGTGTTATAGTGCTGTACATAACTTTAAGATACTTATGATGAATCTACAACAAATAATATCTTGAATTTAAAACGACTTAACGAATGTGGAAAATGGCAATTATACAATATAATGACATTGGTTTGGAGGTGAAGCTGTTATTAAATTATAAAAAATTATAATTTCTTTCAAGGTGCAAAAATAGCCCTATATGAAGATAGTTTTTTTTGGAGAGATAATGAATTGAAATT
>JMSV01000096.1_pt1 | contig 13326 bp, 7 predicted proteins | sample 179021 | NCBI WGS metagenome assembly JMSV01 (sample SAMN02769581, study PRJNA246767) | bioreactor metagenome | isolation source: Culture-2 Bioreactor Bmz derived from microbial biomass from the upper 2 cm... | place: Germany: Bremen | collected day 87 after inoculation | reverse complement strand
GACAATTTGAATACAGAAAAAACGGCGATTGATGTCAAAGGGATAGAGAATAAATCTGAAGGTAAACTTACATATATTAATGAAAGAGATAGAAAGCGATAACCCCGCATCCGAAACGGCATATTCGGATGCGGGGTTATCTAGTACCTGTGCAGTCGGGGGAGTCAATCCCGTCTGCGGAGGTTGTAGAAGGAGTTTTCCTATATATTCAGCATCTTGTCAGGAAGCATCATTCACTTATTAGCGCTTGAGCTGGATGAGTTCACCCATCATTGAATCTGTGGTGGTGATGACCTTTGAGTTAGCCTGAAAACCGCGCTGAGTGGTAATCATGCTTACAAACTCTACAGCCAGATCCACGTTGGACATTTCAAGAGAGTTGGATGCAATTGAGCCTTTACCGCCGGTATTGGGCCGTCCAGTAAGAGCATCCCCGGACTCTCTGGTTTCACTGAAGAGGTTACCGCCCTCTCGCCGGAGTCCCCATTCATTATTGAAGTCGGCAATAGTCAGGACGTATAATTCCTGAATCTGTCCGTTAGAATAACGCCCGGTCAAAACCCCGTCTCTGCTGACAGATACGTTTTGCAGAAAACCTGCGGTGTAACCGTCCTGAGACTGGAATAGTGTTGTTGAGCCGGAGCTATAACTTGTTGTTGAAAGGGCACTCTTCTCAGCACTGCCGAAATTGGGAACTCTGGTAACATCGGTAACATTGTTTCCAAGCTGTGACGCGTTGGAAATTGTTGATGATCCGGTATCCCAACCTTTAGTTATACCACTTCCGGAAAGGTCTTTGTTACTGAGTCCGAAATTCATCTCAATAGTGGTCGGCTCAGTCGAGTCAGTAAAACTTGCGTTTGATGTCGACAGAAAGTTCGCTGTCAAAATAGGCAGACCATCTTGCGAAAAGTTTGCCAGAGTCCAGTTGGACAAAGTTTTAAGACCAGTGGCACCAACACCACTCTTAAGAGTGAAAGCTGATACGCCGGTGAGGTCACCAGCTGCGTTGAATGTCATTGTCCCGGTCATAAGCAAACCAGCTGCAGAAGTGTTCAGGAAGGTGTCTGTTCCGCTGACAATACGACCATCTTCTGAAGGCTGACTGGTAACGATGAATTCCCAAACTTTCTTACCACCTGCGTTACTGAGAGTAACCTGGTCAAAGTAAGTTGTTACGTTATGGGCAGAACCGTTTGCGTCATAAACTTTAATAGTTGACTGATAACCGTACAAAGAGTCGCCCAGAGGCGGAGTAGCTGTTCCATCCCATGATTCAAACAAGGAGAAGTAGGGATTTGCTGCACTTGTGGAGCGACTTGCTTCACCTGAATCAAGGTTGGTAATCATATTGACTGTGCTTGTAGCCTGAGGAGCTGACTGAAAATTTTCCAGCCTGATATCAGTTGGCACGCCCACGGTACGAACTGTATCTGTAGTCTGTACAGTTGCTCCGGTAGCAATCTGATTATTGCTGCTGCTTTGCACCTCCCAACCTTGAAGAACATATCCGTGAGGGTCGGTGAGATAGCCGTCTTTATCAAAACGGAAGTTACCGGCCCTTGTGTAGTATGTTGTGTCTTCGCTTTTGGGCGATACTATGAAAAATCCGTCCCCGCCGATGGCAAGGTCTGTTGCTTCAGAGGTTGTTTCAAATGACCCCTGAGCGAAATCGGCATAAATTGCCCCTACCTGAACACCACGACCGACCTGTGCAGTACCGGTAGCAGTTGTCACGTCCTGGCTGATGGCATCTTCAAAATGCATTTTCGCACTTTTGAAGCCGACTGTGTTTACGTTTGCGATGTTGTTACCAAGCACGGACATTTTGTCACCATGTGCCTGTAACCCTGTGATTCCTGAGAATAATGATGCTGATATACCCATGAGAAACCTCCTTAAAGTCCTGTTGACTCACGAATGTTCCAAGTTAGTTTTACCTGCGAATTCTTGCCGTAGAATTCATTAACTTGCAGGTGTTTCAGAACTTTCGTCCTGCTGTGAAACATCCGTTGGACTTACAACTTCTCTAATGTTGAGGAAGTTGATGTAGCGACCGTCCTTGAGGTGCAGGTATTGCTGACCGCCCTCTGAGACAACTCCGGTAACTTCACCACTGACTTCCGTCTTAACCATTACCGGCTTGCCGTTAGCGTCTTCCGCTGCCATGGCGATGGTGTAAACACCGTCCGGTACATCCTTGCCTGCATAGTCTTTTCCATCCCACTCGAACTCGTAAGTCCCTTCAGCCTTTGAGCCGAGCTGAACTGTGCGGACAAGGTTTTTGTTGTTGTCATAAATATTGATAAACGCATTTGCCACAGGTTCTCCAAGACCATAAAAGACCTTACTCACTGAATCGCCTTCACGGCTTACAGTGTAACCTTCCGCCTTAACTTCCTTACCGATGAAGCCGACCGCTGAAACCATCTGATCCTGAGAGTTATTCCCGATCATAGTTTTCATGGATGAATTCATCTGGGTGAGCTGTTCAAGACTGGAGAACTGTGCCATCTGAGCCATATACTCTTTATCTTCCATGGGGTTTGCAGGATCCTGATTCTGCATCTGGGTGAGCAGGAGTTTCAAGAAATCATCCTGTCCCAGCTGAGATTTATGTTCCGGCTGGTTACTTGCAGCCATATCGGCTTCTGCCCTGCCAAGTATATTACTGAATCCTACGTATCCCATGACTCTTACCTCTTTAGTTTCATTAAGCGGACATATAGTTTTGTTAAGCTACTATGTACAAACCGCTCTCGGAAATTGTTGCCTTCTGTTCTACAGTTTGCATTTCCTGGGCCAAAGAGCTGCCCTCTTGTCTTAAAACTTGCCAGCGACGTTTCATTTGAGACATCATTTCTTTATATTGCGCAGAGTTATGATCTTCTGCATTTTGCCATGCGTTCTGTGTATCACGGTCAGAAATGCCGGTTTGAACCTCAAGTTTTTCCACTTTAAGACCCTGATCTTCCAACGCCTGCTTCACAACGTCGAGCTGCTCGGCAAGAACTTTCGCAGTATCAGGATTTTCAGCCCTGATTACAGCCTGAACATCTTTGTTCTTAACCTGCAGCATTACGTTTACAGTCCCCAGATCATGAGGATTAAGCTGCAAAGTTAATTGCTTACGTCCCTGACCTAGATTCTTAAAAACTCCTTCCTGAACCTGCTCAAGAACATTGGAGCGGGCAGTATTTGCCCATATGGAACTTCCTTTACCCGCCTGCGCAGATTTTGCCGCACTCTGCAGGGTTCCCATTGCGCCGCCTAAAAGATTTCCATTACCGTTCAGCCCACCTTCGCCCTTTATTAAGGATTCATCAGTGAGCTTCCCAAAGAAATCCTCCCAGCTGTCTGCGCCGTCGGAATCAGAAAGAATTTGTTGCAGCCAATGCTTTTGATCATGCTTCGAATCAGCCTCGGCCATGTTACGACCATTATTCTGATCATTGGCAAAGCCTTTCCCTTTTGGGTCGTTGTCAGACAGGTTCTGGCGTGCATTATCTGCTGAATTCTGTACATTTTGTTTTACACTTTCACTGACGTCTTTGGCTGCTCCCATAGAGTCACTGATCACCTCGGCAGAGGCCATACGGAAATTACTGGGACTTTGGTCGGAAGCTTTTTCCATAGCATGACGCAAAGAATCACCTACAGCTTTGACCAACTTAAAATCTTTACCGTCCTGAGCGTTCTTTTGCTGAAGCAATGCATCTTTGAGGAGAGAGAAACCTTTTTTTACTTCACCGGCAGTTGTGCCTTCAGCGGTAAAAAGCTGAGCAATCTTATTTCCGGCATCACCGGAAAGCTTGAAAAGATTGCTTAAAGTAGCAGTTTCATCTTCGGAAAATTGAAGCTTTTGTGAATCAGGCATGGCTGCAAGCTTAGCCTGCATTTTATCAACGACATCTCCGAGTTTTCCCTGCCGGATAGACGCCAGCATGGACTTGGATTCGTCAGGAGTAAAACCGAGCTTGGCAAAAACAGAATTCAGACCCTGCTCCTGTGTAGGAGTAAGCTCTATACCCTTAAGGGTTTTCATCATGCCGGAAAGCTCTGCGACAAGCTGACCGTAAGTCATTCCATTCTTACTCATGACCTTTTCTTCGAGATCATTGATATCTTTTTTATCCAGACCGTACTCTTCAAGCTCTTCCTTGATTTCATTCCAGTCTTCGCGACTTACCTTCATATCCTGCGGCTGCTCTTCGACAGACTGCATTGCAACATTGCGGGCAGCTTCATCCAAGTGCTCTGCGGCTGTTTCAGCCTCAGTTCTTGCATAACTTGTCTCTTCATATGAAGACTCAAGGTTGTTCGCAGTATCCTGAACGGCCTGATAGACAGTGTCTGCACCGGACTGGCTGGCATAAAGAAAATTATCAAACATCGCTGAGCGATATGAATCTTCTACCAGCGGCGTTTTATCCACCAGTGCGGATAATTCCTGATTTTTTTGTTCGAGATGTGGAAGTATTTTCATTTTCGTAACTCCTCGTCAAACATATATTCACAAGGCGTGCCAAAAATAAAAACATTTTATTACGTATATTTATATATATTTTTACAGCAAAAAAAAGGCAATTTATTCCACATAAGGAAAAAAATGCAGGTTGATTAACCTTCGCTTATAATCGAGGCGAGGCGTTCATACAAAGATAGGACTTTCACCCAGGCTGGGCGGCTGTAGTCATTGTTTTGCAAAAAAAGATGAACAAAACCTGAGAATTGTCTGAGGATAAGTGGACATGAATTCCAGAAAGAATCGGGCAGGGGAACACTTTTGGCCAAGCCTCTACTAAATTCTTTCCCTAAAAAAGGAAGATGAGAACGCATTTTGCTTGCCAGCAAAGGCTGGCTTTGAACAAATTCCCCCCAAATCGAAGCGACTCCTGAAAAATCCCAAAGCCCGAAAGCTGCTCCGAAATATTGTTGCCAAAACAGGCCTAAAATATCACCTGAACGGACTCCATGTCCGCTGAGATGATGCAAATTATATAACCCGTTTCCATTCCGAGCAGAAGAATACACCCTGAGACCGGGCATATTCATTTTGGAAAGCCCCTTCCGATCATTCAAGATCATACGCCGGGCAATAACTGCGATACGCGAGGGAGTGAAAGGGTTATGGCAATAAAGTTTGTCTCTTTTGCAGGACCAGCACCCAAGAGCACAACTCATTGTTGACCGGATCACATAATGGTCATTCTGATATGGACCGGTTTCCCAGGGATTAACATTACCCATGGAGATATTGAGAACTTTCAGCCCCGACCAGGCAGCAAGATGCATGGGCCCAGTATCCGGGGTAATAAAAAGCTGCAGGGACTGCCCCACGGCAATGAGTTCTCCGAGGTTGAGTTTGCCAGACATATCCAGCACAGGACCACCGAAAAGACGGGCAACCTCCCGCCCCATGCCCTGCTCCATCGGGCCACCAAAAAGGACAGGACGCATACCGCGCCCCAAAAGTTCGGAGCATAAACTAGACCAGAACTCAACTGAGGGACGTTTAGGCTCCTCACTGGCCCCCAAAAAAAGACCAATTCTATTATCAGTAGATTGCAAGGTCCTCGGCTGAGGCCATCCGGTCTGCCCGATAGCGCTTAACGGAATACAATCCAAAGCATTTAAATCTGCCCAGTGAAATCTATTATGACGATTATTTTCCACGACACTGGCCCGGTAAAGCTGCCAGTCCCCGAGAATATATGTTCCAGCTGAACCTGTGACAGGGCCGAGTTTCGCCCCGGATTCAAGCTCCCCGGCAAGAGATGCAGCCTGACTGCGGATACTTAAGTTAACGATCAACTCATACTTATGCTGCTTTAAAACTCCGAGACCTTCCCAAGGAAAATAAGTGACTTTCGGGCTGACCTGCATAAGCGGCCTGAAAAATTTTTCCTCAGCCACAACCCAGATAGGATGGCCCGGATAAGTCCTCTCAAGCCAGAGGAAAAGCGGAAATGAGAGGATCAAATCCCCCATACGCTGCATTTGAAGTACGAGAACCGGACGTTTTGACATGGCTGTACCTTACAGGAATATTATATGAAATTCTATGGGCAGGGTTGACCGCTCTTCTTTTTATCTTCACTATCATAAAATTAAAAAACTTAAACAAAGCAGTATGTATGACCACAAAATCCAAGCACTCAAATCCCTTTATGCCTTGGGCTGTCTGGGCAGTTGCAACCCTGTATTTTTTCTATGACTACATCCAGCAGGTAGCTCCGGGAGCAATGGAAAAAGAACTGGCTACCCATTTTCAGGCCAATGCAGCAACCATGGGGTTTATTGCTTCAGTATATTTCTACTCCTACGCTCTGATGCAAATCCCAATAGGTATGATGGCTGACCGTTTCGGACCGCATCGCCCACTGATTGTAGCTGCTATAATTTCCAGTTCTGCCGGGGCATTATTCACCTTCACCTCCACCCCGGCCGAGGCAATAGGAGTGCGCATAATTCTCGGTGCAGCAACGGGATTTTCTTTCGTGTCATGCTTAAAACTTGTCGACAACTGGTTCCCGCCGAAAAAATTTGCCACTATGGTCGGCTTGACCAATATTATTGGTATGAGCGGGGCCGTCATGGGAGAAGCTCCGCTGACTGAAGCTATTTCCCAAGTGGGCTGGCAGAAAACTCTGCTGGGTATTGCCGGATTCGGCACAATAATTGTGATTCTGATAATTTTTCTTATACGAGACCATCCTTCAAAAAGAACAGACAAACCGGCTTTTAAAAAAAATGTGGGCGTTGCCGAAACTCTCTCTGCGCTCAAGTCAATTTTTCGCAATCCCCATGCATGGTTCAATGCAGGATACGCAGCTACCATCAACATGGTTTACACGGGTTTCGGAGCATTGTGGGGTACTGTTTATATCTCAAAACTTTACAGTATTTCCACAACTGACGCTGCATTTGTAGTTTCTTTACTCTTTGTCGGAGCTATTCCGGGCAGTTTTTTCTTCGGCTGGTTTTCAGACCGACTGGGGAAAAGAGGACTGCCCATGATCATAGCTGCTATAGGTGGCTTAACCTGTATGGCAACAGTCGTATACGTCCCGGAAATACCCATCACTATGATGTACGTCTTAATGTTCATCCTTGGCTTTTCATGTGCCGGAAACGTTGTTGCCTATGCCTATGGCAATGATATCAGCCCGCAAGGGGCAAATGGAATATCGCTTGGTTTTGTTAATACCTTCCTCATAGGAGGAAGCGCTATGGCTCAACCGCTCATAGGATGGTTGCTTGAAACAGGAGCGAATGGAGCAAAAACATTTTCAGTCAACGATTTTCGGTACAGTATGAGTGTTTTAGTTGCAGCCAAAGCAGTGGCCCTGGTTGCAGCCGCTATTGTCACCAAAAGAGAATCAAAATAAAAAAATCCCGCCGAGTTAATTCTCAGCGGGATTTTGCAAGATTTTAATACTTACTCTCAGGTCCGTGTTTGCACTGAGTGACTGGATAATGCTCGGTAACGCCATCAGCTCTCAAATCATCATCCGTACGCCCGAACAGCTTCCTCACCACCATCCGGATATCTTCAAAAATGAGATAAAATGATGGAACCAGCAATAAGGTAATTCCTGTGGCAAATACAATTCCGAAACCTAAAGACACCGCCATGGGAATGAGGAATTTCGCCTGTCTGGACGTTTCCATGATCATAGGAGCCAGCCCACCGAAAGTTGTCAGAGTGGTAAGTAGAATCGGCCTGAAACGGGCAGTTCCTGCTTCAAGAACGGCATCGTAAGCACAATGACCTTTTCGCCTTTGAATATTGACATAGTCGATGAACACAAGGGAATCGTTTACAACAACCCCGCTCAGCGCAACGATACCGAACAGACTCATAAGACTGAGGCTATAGCCGAGCAAAATATGCCCGATGACTGCCCCGACTATTCCAAAAGGAATGCAGATCATGACAATAATAGGCTGAAAATAACTTTTAAAAGGAATCGCCAGCAAAGCATAGATTACCATCATTGCGATAAGCAAGCCCGAGATAAGGCTGTCGGTACTTTCTTTCATGTCCGCCTGTTTTCCCTCAAGAGAATAGCCCAGACCGGGGTAATCTGCTTTGAGCTGCGGCATGATGTTAGCAACAACATCAGCTAATATTTTCGATGTATCCTTACGAGGACTAACATCTGCTTCAACAGAAACAACACGTCTTCCGTTACGACGATCAATCGTAGTGTAGGCCCTTCCTTCCTTAATATTTACAACCTCACGAAGTGGAACATCAGTCCCGTCCGGAGTACGAATCATCATTTCTTCAAAATTATATCTGGAAACCCGCTCAACTTCAGGAAGCCGGACCATAACCTTTACTTCATTACGGCCGCGCTGCTGCCGGACGACTTCAGCTCCATAATAAGAGGCACGAATCTGATTGGCTACGCTACGGGAAGTAAGCCCTAAACTTCTCCCTGCAGGCAACAATTCAAAATCAAGCTGCCGTTTACCCGGAGAATATCCTGAATCAATGTCCTTAACTTTAGGATATGAACGTAAAGCCTCAGCAAGATTTGATGAAGCACGTTTTAATACATCAATATCAGTATGACTGAGCTCAATTTCAAGAGACCCACCTGAACCGGGGCCGCCCCGGTCGGACTCAAAAAGCACTGAATCTGCACCGGGAATAGGGCCAAGACTTCGCCTCCACAACTTCACAAATTCATCAGTCGAGATAGGGCGGGTATCAGCATCAGTAAGAAAAACCTGAGCTTTAAGGACATGACTACCACTGGACCCACGTCTGCCGGAGCCGCCTATGTTAGAATAAATACCTTCAACCAGCTTATCACCACCATTCTCATCAGCCACGGACTCGGCTGCTGCTATGACCTTTTCCTGGACCCTCATTGTTACTTCTTTGGCTGTTCCATAAGGAAGATCAACAGTCAGATAAGCATAGTCAGACTCAATCTTCGGAAAAAGAGTAAAGCCGAGGCGTCCGCTTTTTATGTAAGCAAATGCAACTATTAAACATGCAAACCCGATAGCGACAGTCAAATATTTCCAAGTAACAGCACGGTCCAGAAAAGGACGGTATACATTCTGGATAAATTTAAGCAGACTGCCGGATATTTTACCCTGATATTTCAGAATAAAACTCATAATCTTTCCGGGTTTTCTTTCACTGCCATGACCAAGGTGAGCAGGCAGAACAAAAAGACTTTCTACAAGCGAAATAAAGAAAACACTAATTACAACCAGAGGAATAATCTTAAAAATCTTACCCATAACACCGGGAATAAAAAACATAGGCATGAAAGCAACAATGTTGGTCAGCACACTGAATGTGACCGGCATGGCAATACGTTTAGCACCTTCGCAGGCAGCTTCATGCCAACTCATGCCCTCTTGCCGCATAGTGTATACATTTTCTCCCACAACAATTGCGTCATCAACGACAATCCCGAGCGAGATAATAAAAGCAAACATGGAAATCATGTTAATGCTGGCTCCGGCAGGCGAAAGAATCAGCATTGCACCGAGAAATGAAATAGGAATCCCCATGGAAACCCAGAATGCGAGTCTGGGTTCGAGAAACAAAGCCAAGAAGATAAAGACCAATCCCAGTCCCATGTAAGCGTTCTTAAGCAGCAAATCCATACGCTGACGAAATATATCCGAAGAATCGTTACGAACCGCTACTTCTACGCCGTCGGGAAGACTTTTATTTATAGCTTCCAGTTTCTCATGGACGGCATCTGAGACACTGATTGGTGTCTGACTGCCTACCCTGAACACATTAAGGCGTACTGCAGGAAAACCGTTAAATGAAGAGACATAATCATCACTTTGAAAATCTTCTTTTACCTCGGCAATGTCTTCAAGCAAAACCTGAGTTCCGTCATCTCCGGTAACAATAGGAATGCGGGCGAATTCACGTGCATAATCCCTTCGTTCCTTAAAACGGACAAGAATTTCCCCTCCTTCTGTCTTAATACCGCCACCAGGCAGCTCTACAGAAGTTTTAGCCAGTTCAGCCGCCACGTCAGAAAGGGTCAAGCCGTATGCCCTGAGTTTATCCTGCGGCACTTCAATGCTAACCTGAAGACCACTTACCTCAGAAAGCTCAACTTGAGTAACACCATCTGTATTGATTAACTCTTCACGTACCTGTTCAGAAAGTTTACGGAGAGCAAGAGGGTTTTCATCGCCATAAACCATGAGAGTCAAGACCTGTCGCTTACGTGAGGCAATCTTTACCTTTGGGTCCTCAGCTTCTTCGGGAAAAGAAGTAATACGGTCTACCTCAGACTTAATATCCTGACTTAGTCGCTGAAGGTCATAACCTTCTTCAGCTTCAACAACCACAGATCCTGAACCCTCTGCCGCAGAACTGGAAACTTCCTTAACACCGTCTAACCCCATGACTGCGTCTTCAACAGCAAGTACAATCCCCTGCTCCACCTCTTCAGGACTGGCACCGGAATAAGTAACGCTTACTGTAACAGTATCGTTTGTAAACTCGGGAAAGACTTCCTGCTTGATATTGAAGGCCAGAACCAGCCCGCCCACAAGCAGTATAATCATCAGCAGGTTAGAGGCGACAGGATTTCCGGCCATCCATGACAAAGGTCCGGTTTGTTTTTTCTGATCAGCCATTACTGTTCACCTTCCTCTTCACCGGCATGTTTTCACGCAGATTCATGCCCTGTAATGGTGCAGAAATATCGGTGATGACGAGTTTTTCTCCGGCGTTAACTCCTTCATCAAGATATATAAAATCCTGATCACGCCAGACGGGATCGACTTTCCTGATATCAAGAATCCCACCGTCTTTCATTATCCAGACAGTATTATTATCACGGGAAGCAGTGCGGGGAATGGCAATAACTTTTTCAAGTTTACCAGAGTCAATATATACATTTACATAGCTGCCCAGCAGCAAAGGATGAATGTCAGTTCCCTTTAAGTTCAATGGGTCTTTCACCGAAACAATGACCCGTGCCATGCGCCCTTTGGACTCAAGAGAGGGTAACAGGCGTAAAACTTTTCCTTCCCTCTCAAATTTATCATTTCCAGTTCCCATAACCACACGGGCCTTTGCACCCTTAAAGCTGTTCGCTGCAGAAGGAATTTCGATCCGATTCAATCTATCCACAGGAACTGAAACCATAACCCAGAATTCATCTGTACCGACCAGAGTAGCAATTGCTTCGTTAAGACTTAAGTGCGCGCCGAGATCAGCAGCCTTGCTAACCACCATAGAAGCGAAAGGAGCGCGTACGCGGGTTCTGGCAAGGTCAACACGGGCCTGTTTCAATTTTGCTTTAGAAGAAGAAAGGTCAGCTTCGGCTTTTTGAAGGTGCGGCTTACGTAAGGCAAGCTCAGCTTCCTGAGTCGTACCGCCGGAAGATTTTTTTAATAATTTCCATTCACGCCCGGCAACGCGCTGATGGCCGCTTTCAACCTTAAGATTGTACTCGGCCTCAACAACCACAGCTTCTTGCTCTTTTACTGCCAGCTCATAATCAAGGGGATCAAGGCGTAATACTTCAGCACCCTTTTCAAAATATCCACCGGGGATAAACGAATCGCTGACGGAAATAACCCGTCCGGTAACCTGAGGCTCAAGCGAAATCTCACGGGCCGCTTCAACCGTACCCATAACCGGAGTCCAGATTTGATAATCAGAGGCTTCAACCACATCCACATTTACCAGCGGTGCGGAAACAGCAGGAGTTTTCTTACGGGCAACAGGCTTAGTCTGAATCAAAGCCTTGGCGCCGACAACCGCCACTATAAGTATCAGTAAAGGCACAACACCTTTAAGACCTATCTGTTTTACATAATACATTAATTTTTTAGTCATATCTAAATGCCCTCTTTAGCGGAAACTGATTCTTTTCCCAGCTTTTCTGCCGCTTCAATGACTTTCTGGTCATCACCTTCCGGCTTTAATTCATCTGTAGCCACCAATGAGTCAGTCCATGTTCCGCCAAGAGCGCGGTACAAAGAAACTCTGTAGGTCAACAGATTTGATTCATCTTCTGCAATATTAATTTCAAGACTCTGAACGCTCACAAGAGCATTAAGAACCGGAAGATAGTCATCAAGTCCCTGCAAATAGCGAGAACCTGCTTCTTCCAAATTAATTCTTGCCGCTTCAAGCTGATTCTTGCGGGCCTTGATATATTCATGTTGCCACTTTTCCTGAACCAGAGAATCCTGCACCTCTTTAAACGCAGTGTAGACGGCTTCCTTATAATTAATCAGCCGTTCATCAACGACCGCTCTGGTCCGCTCCACTTCTGCCTCACGAGCATAACCGTCAAAAATCGGCCCGGTCACAGACGCAGCAAGAGAAGTCATCCATCCAGAAAAGATATTAGCAAGTTGAGCACTGGAAAAAGCAGCCTCAGCACTTAAACTCATTGAAGGAAGGCGGTCAGCACGAGCAGCTGTCACAGCCCAGTCTGCAGACTGCAGCTTAAGTCCCGCAGCACGGACATCCGGACGACTCGCAAGTAAATCAAGAGGTATTCCAAGTCCCGGCATTTGTGGAAGAGCCGGAAAACCCGCAGTCAAAACATTTACGCTTCCGGCCGGTTTTCCTAAAAGATGAGCCAGTTCATGCAATAAAATTTGCTCCCGTGATTCAACAGGAGGAATAAGCGCCTTGGTACGAGCTACAGTTTCGCGCTGCTGATAAACATCAAGTGCGGTAGCAAGAGAATTGCGGAAACGGAGTTCAATAAGTTCAAGGTAAGTTTCGTTTGTTTCGAGCTGCTTTCTTAATATTTCTTTCTTTTGGCGTTGTAACTGGATTTCAAGCCAGCGCTTCACAATTTCAGACGCAACTGTCATTGCCGCAGTATTCACATCCTCACGCGTAACCAGAAAATCAAGCTCGCCTGAGGCAGCTTTTGCTTCAATCTTGCCCCACAGATCTAACTCATATGAAGCAGCAAGCCCTAATTTATGGGCATCGGTGTTAGTAGATCCTTTACTTCCTTCTGTCCCGTCATTGCCGGATTTTGAATTCGTATATGACCCTTTTCCATCAAGAGTAGGATATAAATCGGCCCGGGATTTTACAGCTGTAGCTCGAAGCTGACGTAACTTTGCCCAGGCAATACGAACATCAAAATCAGCTATGACAGCTTCTTCAACGAGCCTGTTAAGCTCTGCGTTCTCAAACCCTTCCCACCATTTACCCAGATCACGTGGCTGGGCGGAATACAAATCATATTGCATAGGCACGCCCACAGTCATGGCATCCCGAGGGTCAGGCTTAAACGGGGAGCACGCGGACAGACTGAACACAGCCAACATGCTGATCGCGATTAA